>JGI20157J14317_10004419_pt1 | contig 10829 bp, 10 predicted proteins | sample COG_07_FD_14317 | JGI IMG/M metagenome (IMG submission 14317)
AATTCCTGATATCTAAAATCTTCTCCTTTGCCAATGTTTCTAAATGCAAGATAAATTGCAAGCCTAAGGCCCCAAATACTCACTAAAGTTAAAATCAATATTTTTCTAGCATTTAATTCTCCTGACATAAATACGTAAAACGTATTAACAACCACAAACCCTAAACCCCAAAAAATATCTACAATACTTACATTTTTTATAAAAATACTCCAAAGCCACAATAGAGTTACAAAAGTTAAAATGATTAAGGCTGCTTGAGAAAATAGTGTTATCATATGTTATTGGTTGTCATAATGAAGCACAACGTGTTCGTGTATGGTTAGTTGCGTGTTTAAGCATCCAATTTAGTAAATATAAACCGAATAGAAAATCCGAGAGGATTTTCGCTAGTAAGCGATCCATAACGTTCCGTATAAAAAACGTTAGGCAGTTAAATAGTACTTTCGTTTCGGTCTATTACTTAGCTAAATATAAATATTTTGCTTTTATTATTTCGTCTATAAACGCCAAATTTTATATTTAGCGGGCTTCATTAATATGCACAGACCTTTTGGTTTAATATGAATTCTCTATATTTTTTATATATTGTTGTAAAACGTTCACATACAATAATTACTTATAAAAACTTTAATATGAAGCCATATAATTATAGCATTGGAACTCTTAACTGTTTTTTTAAAATGAAAAGTTTAAACTAGCAAAGGCGAAATGGAGTTGAATAAAATTTTACCGATTAGTTCCGTCTGCACCACCTTCAAGTAGCCGATAACCATAGTTCCCTTGCAGATTTTTAGTAAAATTATATTTTCCAGATAAGGAAAGGTCAATTGCTCTGCCTTTACTTGCAACTATACCTTCTCCTAAAAATTCAACACCCATTTTTTGAGAAATATCCCAATTTGCTAAAACGTTTATTAGAGGCACAAAGCCAATACTAAAATTTTCGCTTAACAGTTCTTTATTCTTCAAAGAGGTTCCTGCATCTCTAATTTTTGCAGAAAAGCCAAGACCAAAATTAAATTTGTTGTTACTTATGATTCTTCGATTATAGGTAAAGCGATAAGAGTTAAACTTATAAACAGCTTCTAATGGTAGGTTCGCTATAAAATTTTTTCCATCAAAAAGGATATCCCTCTCTATTATTCCATTTACTAAAATTTTTAAAGGTGCATAAAGAATTGAAAAGTGGTGTTTATCATTTAATAAAAACCCAACACGAAGTCTAAAAAATGAGCTTGCTGGAGTTGAAAAATCATTTTTTAGAGAAAATAGCGTTCCATTATTGCCATTACGAATATTATTAAAGCCCGTAAATAATACTCCTGACTCGATATTAATGAAAGTCTGAGCATTTGTAGATAAATTTAAGTTCAAACAAATAAAAAGAATCCAAAAGCGTGGTTGGTAAATAAACTTAGAAGCTAAATGGTTCATTTAAAGTGTTTGTTTTTTGGAACGGTGTTATTTAATGTTTTACAACGTTTCGTATAAGAATAGTGTGGTTTTGCAAGCGAGGATTTTCCGCAGGAAAATCAGACGCAACAAAAGAGCGCTAAATTTTGACTAAGCAGCTAATTTAGCATTATTTTTACACTTTGTTGTGTGTAGTGTTTTATTCAATTCTCGTTTTAGTTTTCTTTGTACTATATGATTCTTCAAACGTATAATTGGGAAACATCTTAACAGTATCTATCGTATCGGTTGGTACGTTCCTCATATACCGATGCTTCCATTGTATGAAATTAAGGAGAGGTACAACTGAATATATGTGATTCGTTAATGTACTTTGCATTATATAAATCTCATTTGGTAAAGATTTAAGTAAGTTACAGATAGACTCAAAGTATTCACTTTCGTTTATAATCTCTACTTCGTTTAGTATTATAAATGAATGTTCTTTTTTTGAATAATCTATTATAGATGATATGGTATCATTAATTGATATAGAATCGGAATATATCTTTAATACTTTATTACTAAGATATAACTTATGTTGATTAATTAAATCTATGTTTTGTCCAAGTTCCATTAATAAGTTTTAATCCATTATACTTTCCATCATGAAAATTTTCAGCAATAATATCATCTATACCATCATTATCAATATCATCTATTTTGAATTGAGTCCAACCATATTCATCAATATTGTATATTTCACTATTTATTCCACTACCATCTTTAGATTGTTCGAAAATTGATGTATTAAGAGAGTACTCTCCTTCATTATTTATATATGCAACTAACATAGAACTGAATGCTGTATTCTGATAATACCTTCCTTCAATAATATCCATGTCACCATCATTATCAATATCCATAAATTCCAAATCAAAGGTAGTTTCAGAATTGGTTTCAGGTAATGTTGTTTTATTTTGTAAATCAAAACCAACAGAACTACCCCATATTATGGTAGATGTTTGTTGATACGTTCCATGTGTTCCAACTATTATATCATTATAACCATCCGAATTTAAATCTAAAATTTCGTAACTCAATATTGGGTCTGTCCATTTATTTAATTCAATTAAGGTATTTGTAAAATTACCATTACCATCACCATACCAAATATATTGTGCTGCAACAACATCTATATTACCATCTCCATTAATATCACCAGCTGCTCCATTGTGATACCACAATCCTTGACCTGAATCAATTTCATTTATAGTAAACATTTTAAAAGTAGAGTTTTGAATAAGAACTGTAAAGTTTCCACCATATGCGCCTTCAACTCTTTCATCAACACCAAGAATTATAAAATCAGCTCTACCATCATTATTCACATCTGTTTTTAAAATCTTATGTGCTCTCATATCAATAGTACTACCTGCAATATACGAGGTATCTATTCTGAAGTTTTTGTTATCTCCTTGATTTATATACCAATCAATTGAAGGGATTTCTTCTTTATCAATATCGTGAGTTGTTGATGCAAGTATATCAACATACCCATCATCGTTTACATCGTAGTATGCATTTCCTTGGTTAAACCCATAAGGTCCTTGAGTGTTATTTCCCATATTTGTAATATAGGTTGGTACACCCCCACCACCAGCTGGGCCACCCCATAGAAATGATATACCACTTCGTTGGTTTAGATAAGATTCACCATATAGTGTTTCAGGTATTTGTGTAATGGGTTCTTCGTTTTCAATGAGTATATCATCATCAAAATCGTTTTTTTCACACCCCATAATAAAGAGTGCAGTAAAAATAATAAGTAGGTTTTTCATGGGATTAATATATTTCATCTTCTTTTGATATTTCTAATTCTAGATTTCCTCCAAGAGCGCATATTATGAGTGTCGTGCCATTAGAAATTCTATTAAAGAACTCTACGATTGGCCCAAGTTTTAGAAAGTCATCTTCTGATACTATTTTTGTATTAACAATATTTAAAACATCAACATCAACATCAATTTGAAAGTCACCGTGACTACCTCTGTAACCATCTTTGGTCTGACTTTTATATTGTCATTTATCCAATTGATATATTTGTAATCATAAAATACTTTGAAAGCGAAACCATGTTCTTCTAGATAGTTCAATTCGGGAGCGATTCTTTTGCGCAATTGTTTTAATCGAATCTCCTTTTGAAGTAACTTTTGCTTTTCCTTTAAGTATTCAATTTTATTTCTATCCATTTTAAATTTAGATCAGCTATGAGTTTAAATGAATGCCAAGGGTATTGAATATGGCAAGTTGCTGTGTTTAAGCTATAAACTTACTAAATAATTACCGACCAAGAAAATCCACGAGCTTACCTGCGGCAGGTAGGGATTTTCGTAAGTAGGCTCGCACTAGCAATTAATTATACACGGTGTTGTGCATAGTTAATAATTCAATTAACTAGATTCTAAAAACTCGTTTATTCTTTTCTTTTGCTTTTCGTGATGTGCCATATGAAATGCAATTAGTGTAAACCAGTCTTTCGTATTAATATCTCCGAACATTAGATGATAATGTTTATTTTTCCTTTTACTTTTCAACAAAGTCTTCTCTAGGCTATTTACTTCATTTATAAATTGTTTAAAGTCTTTAATTAATTCAGTCTTGTTTTATAGGCGTAAAATCTTTTACTAATGGCTTTGGAAAGTTCTCCATTTTAACATTCACATTAATTTTTTTTATTCCTACGTTAAAAATAACAAGTCCTTTTATGTTTTTTCTTTTCTTTCTTTCTACTTCAGTTGTTACACTTTTTTTAAAATTTGGTATTTGATAGGTTCTAGCAACTTTCATTATGTGATCATATAGTTCTGATATAGACCAAGATCCTTCAAAAGGGTTTATTAATATATCTTCTTCATTTTTTGCTTCTAAATCTTCTAACCAAGTATTTGCAACCTTATTAAAATAATCGAATGTTTTTAATTTATTCATTAGTAATATTTTTCTTTTATTTAAGACTAAATAAATGTCTTCTGTATTTTCTTTAAATTTATATATGTAGCCTTTATTCAGGATGATTCATAATTATGCACAACGGTTGGTGTATGAAACGTAGCGTATAAAAAAACGCTTACTTTTCGGAAAGCAATATACTTAATTAAACGCAAAAGCAGTTTGAGTATGAACCCAAACCGCTATTACTTTTATACCTTGTTGTAGCCAGTTATTTATCAGTTAATAATTTGTCAATGGCATAATATGATGTTATTTTATATCATCATAGAACTTCACCATACTTACTTGCATATAAGGTAATAACCATAGGAAACCAATACCTAACGTGAGAATGCAAAGTAAAGACCATCCAATAAACCTCAGTCCTAAACAGAAATATTTCCATTTATATCCGTCCATCATTTTTTTGCTTTTATCGATTGCTTCCATTGCTCCAATTGAGTTGTCATCAGCAAGAATATAAAAAGTCATAGAATAAGATAATGCAGCAATAATTCCAGGAATTATTAACAAAAGAGTCCATAAAAATGTAAATAAAAGCATCAGTAAGTAAGCTCCTAAAGAAGTGTTAAAATTGTTAAACCCTTGAAATATTTGCTCTAATCTTGCATCTTGATTCCTTGAAATATTTATTGAAAATATAGCAATTCCAAGCGCCATAGGACCGGAGATAGTTAATAACAGTAAACCTACAAGTGGGAAAAATTCAGTTGTTGTCTGAATGGCACCAATTATTAACATATATACAACGAATGTTCCAATTGCAAGACCCCATTTACCCTTTAAAGATTTACGTGCCATTTGCATTAATACTAAATTCTCTGTTTTCATACTATATTATTATTATTATTATCCCTACTCTTAGGGTTTTTCAGATACACCTTTTTTTTTGTCACATTGTGTGGTCAGCCCTTTGGCTTTCGCAAACGTTTTTTAGTTTTTAAGTTGCCCATAAATTTGTTGTATATGGCTTATTGATTGTTTTAAGCAATTAATATAGTAAATAATTCTCGAATATGAAAATCTGTGAGGATTTTCGTAAGTTGGCTCTTACCAATTAATTAATTAATTAATTATTTACGTTGTTATATTTTGTACCCAAACCAATTATTATAATATTTTAATTAAATCGATTCTAATTTTTTTACACTTTCAATTTCAATACTTTCCGTTGCACCATCAACAGGAGCATTCTCTTTTTTAAGATGTTTATCTAAAAACTTGAGAATTCTGCTATACGATTTTATCTGATTTTCTTTTTTTACAAAACCATGACCTTCATCTTCAAATAATACATATTCTACCGGCACACCATTTTTTCTAACACCAGCGACAATCTCGTCACTCTCTACTTGTAAAACTCTTGGATCTTTTGAGCCTTGTAAGACAATTAAAGGTTTGGTAACATTTTCGGTATGAAATAAAGGTGAAATTCGTTTTAATCTTACAGAATCTGCAGAATATGGATCTCCTAATTCTAAGTACAAAGACTCTCTAAACGATTCCCAATAAGGTGGTATACTTTTTAAAGTACGCATCCAATTGGTAACACCAAATAGATTAACACCAACATCAAACTCTTCTGGAGTATAAGTTAACGCAGCCATTGTCATGTAACCACCATAAGACCCACCAATAATTCCTATTTTATCTCCATCAATTTCAGCCTGCATCGCTAACCAATTTTTACCTTCAACACAATCTTGTAAATCTTTTTCTCCATGGTTTTTGTCATCCATTTGGAAAAAGGTTTTTCCGTAACCACTACTACCACGATTATTAACCGCTAAAACTGCATAACCATGATTAACCATATACTGAATTAAAGAACTAAATCCTTGACGCGTTTGTCCTCCAGGACCACCATGTACCCAAACCATTGCTGGTACTTTATTTTCGCTGTTTGCTTGATGAGGCAAATAATATATGGCTGGAATCTCTGTGCCATCAAAAGACTTAAAACGAACCACTTTTGCAGTTACTAAATCTTCAGCATCAATAGCATCGTTAAGAACGTTCGTTAATTTATGTTGCTCTTTTGTTTCCAAATTATAGGTGTATAAATCTGAGGGTGTATTAGAACCACCAACATACATGCGCATCCATTTTTCGTCATCGCTAAAGCTTACACTTGTGATACTTTTTTCACCAAAATCAGGCAGCTCAATTGGAGACATGGTTTTAGTATCTAATACTTCAATAGCATTTTTTCCGTCTTCATTAACATAAACTACCATATAATTTCCTTCGGAAGTAAAGCCACTACCTACAATATCCCATGATTTTTCAATAACTTTTTTCTTTTCTTTAGTTGATAAATCATATGACATTAAATATGAAAATTCTGCACCATCATCTGTGGTATAATAGAATGTGGAATTGTCTTTAGAAAAATCTTGAGCCGTATTTGCACTTTGGTTATCGTTGACCTTAATCATTTCTTTAGTCTTTACGTTGTAAAGAAATAAGTCGCCATCATTAGTGTTTAATGATTTTGTCAAAGTAAAATAATTCTCATCATTAGACATTCCAGAAAAACTGAGTCCACTGTCATCTTGATAAATCATTTCTGAAGAATAGTCTTCAATAGATATCTTATAGGTATCAAAATATCTAGGATTTCTTTTATTTGATCCAAAGTAGAGATATTTATCATCTTCAGACCAGCCATAAAAACTAGCTTTAGCACCTTTTTCTGGTGTGATATCTTTTATAGTTCCATCAAGCTCTCTTACGAACAAGTGATTAATTTCATCACCATTTCCATCTGCACTAAATAGCATTCTATTGTCATTTGGAAAATACGATTGTGCTCTTATAGATGTACTATCAGATTGCGAAATTGCAGTCACTTCTCCGCCTTTTGTAGGAATAGTGTACATGTTATAAACACCAGAGCGATTGCTTGATACAAGTAAATTACTTTTGTCTGCTGAAAAGCTTCCACCACCAACGGCCTCATTATCCATAAACTGTTCAATAGTGTATTGCTGTATTTCTCTTTGAGACGTCTTAGTTTCTTCTTTGCAAGAAAACAATAGTGTTATAATTACTAAACCTAAAATTTTAGTTTTCATATTGACTGGTTTTTAATTGTTAGTTTTCATATAAATATACGCCATTCAAATTAATATTTGATTGCTGATTTTTTATGAGGCATTGAGTATAACGGTTTGGCTATGGTGCGTATCCCTCAGGTTATGTACTATAGGCTTTGTTGTGTTTAGTTATTTATAATTTTCTATTATACTTTGAATTAATTGAGGTTTAGATACTCCTTTTAATACTGCCATTTTTTCAATTTTATCAAATTGCTCTATCGTAAATTGATACGTAACACGATTAATGTCATCGTCTTTCGTCATAATGAAATTCATAAAGTCAAATTCCTTATTTACATCAAGGTCATCAATCATTTTTCGCACCATTGCGCCGTGACTCGAGAGATGATGTTTTACCATTAAATTTTGAATTTTAGATTTTTGAGATGCTAGTATTCTTAATACAGACCTTTTCGGGAATGATTTCGAAGTGATATAAACACCTGTGTCCAAATGTTTCATATCGTTAGCATTTAGATTACAGACTCTATCAAGAATAAAACATGCAGATTGGCTTTTACCCCTTTGCTTTATATTTTTTGAAATTTCATAAAGTTTATTCTCTTGGTCTTCAGAGATGTATATTTTCTTTTTTTTGTGATTCTCAGTATATGAAAATGCGAAATGTTCAACGTCTTTGTGTTCTGGCATAAAAACAAATTCATCAATTTTTACTCTCATGAATTCAGAAAATGTCTCATAGCCTTCTTCATTTGCTTTAGTTTCATAAGCTTTGAATCTTATTTGATTTAAGATAAGATCAAGTTGTTTTGTGTTATTTGAAGGAATTGAGTCTTCATTCAATGTTGGTCTAATCTTTTCAATCAATGGGTCTTCTATACCTGCAATTAAATTTAAGTTTATGCCCTTATATGCTAAAGGTTCTAATTGATGTAAAGCATAAATTTCAATGAGTTCGTTTTTTTTAAGGAGTTCAATTAGGTATTCCACTTTATGTCTATCGGATAAGGTTTTCCTATCACGATGTGATGCATTTAGAGCATTTGATGTTCCTGAATATGCAGCCATTCGTCTTGCTAAACCCTGATTGGTTTTACCTATATATAGCACATCTTGATTACATACGAATGAGTAAGCACAGTTTTCGGTAGAGTAACATAAATCACGGGAAGTATCAAAATAAAATGAAATTGTATTGTTATTTCTACTGTTTTTTTCTGGGCTTTGGAGTTTCCATAACCCAACCTTTTTAAATCCTACATTCTTTAATATTGTCAGGTTATTCATGTTCTAATTTAATTAAACACAACGTTTAGTATATGAAAAGTAGGCGATTACGAAGCACGAAACTTTTGGTTAAGCACTTAGTTTGACACGAGCCAATAGCCTTAATTTACTACTGTTACGCCTGTTTTTTTTATATACATTGTTATGCACTTTTATTCTTTATCTCAATCCATTTATGTCATATCGTGACACAAAATTCCATACCAATTCAGATGTGTTCTGCCCTTGAAAAGTTGCGCTAAACCAAACATGGTCTCCACCAATATATTTGTAATGCTCAACAGAAACTAAGCTATCTCCTTGATCATAAACATAATGTTCAATATTGTTGTCAATTGTTACGATTGGGGTTAAAACTGTATTATTGAAATTAATCCAATGGTCCAACGTACTTTGGGCAGAGTTATAGTCACTACTCCCATTATAGGGGAGAACGCCATCAGAAGTTCCGTGAAGATGCACTACAGGCATTGGATGACTTGTAGGTCCTGTACAATCTAACATTGCTCCAGAAACGGATGCCACTGCAGCAATTAAATCACTTTTATAATTAGCAAGTCCATACGCCATCATGCCTCCGTTTGAGTATCCAGCAGCATAAATTCTCTCCATATCTACATTATACTGAGATGAGATTTCAGTTAACATGGATTCAACAAATCCAAAATCATCAGCATTACTTTTATTGTCTCCTCCTAATGGACAAGCGTTCCAATGAGATAAACCATCTAAACAACTACCTTGAGGATAGATTAAAATAAAAGTGTCAGTTTCTGCCAATGAGCGCATATCTGCTTCTTGCATATAATCACTTGCACTACCACCAAACCCATGAAAATTTAGCATTAGTGGAACAGAAGATGTTCCATCATAAGAGTTTGGTATATACAACACATATTCTCTGTTGAGACCGTCATGAACTATAGTCTGTGCATTAGTATTTGAGTAACATTCCTCTGGATTTTTATTATCATCTTTTTTACAACTGCTTAGAATTGATAATAAAATGGTAAATAGTAAAATTGCTTTTTTCATTATACAGTTTCTTTAATTTTTTTTAACGCCTATTTCTTTTTGTTATTGTGCATAACGCATTGTGTATGGCATCGTTTTAATGTGCTATACACGTTGTTATATTTATTTTAGAGTTATGCGAGTAAGGTTCGACTCCTTACAGTCTATCATATGGCAGACGGTGAAGCGTTCCACCTCCCGAAAAGTTGGTGGAATAACTCTAATTGAATATAACTGGTTATATGAAGCACAAAGTTCCCGTTTACGGGTCTTAATTTCCGGATAAGAGGAACTTTTGTTCTCGTTTCGTATTTTTATTTAAAGATGATAAAATCGCATCTAAAGGACTTTGACTTTCTAATAAATTTTTTGCTATTTGAGCTTTTCTATACTTCATATATCACTAGATTGGATGTAAACTTATATTCCAAACAATAACTAAATTAAAGATATTACAGGATTACTTCGCAGGTAAAACTTTACCAACACATTCACCAAAACCAATACGTACTTTATCGTTTTTACAATGAGCACGCATAATTACGGTGTCATTATCATTTATAAATTTACGTTCTGTTCCGTCTTTTAATTTGATAGGATTTTGTCCTCTCCAAGTTAATTCCAACATAGAACCGTAACTATCTTTTGTAGGACCAGAAATAGTTCCAGAACCCATCATATCTCCAGCTTCTACAGGACAACCATTTACAGTATGGTGCGCTAATTGCTGCGCCATTGTCCAGTACATATATTTAAAGTTAGAATTGGCAACCACTGTTTCTTCTCCGTTTTCTGGCTGAATGCCAACTTGCAAATGAATGTCATAACTTCCTTTCCCTACTTGTTTTAAATAGGGTAGTGGTTTATGCACTTGTTTTGGGTTTTCTGTTCTAAAAGGCTCTAAAGCATCTAAAGTAACAATCCAAGGAGAAATGGTAGACGCAAAACTTTTTCCTAGAAACGGACCTAATGGCACATATTCCCAAGCTTGTATGTCTCTTGCAGACCAATCATTAAATTGTACCAAACCAAAAATATGTTCTTCTGTTTCTTCAATAG
>JGI20157J14317_10004428_pt1 | contig 10820 bp, 10 predicted proteins | sample COG_07_FD_14317 | JGI IMG/M metagenome (IMG submission 14317)
TCTTGCACCTTCGCGGCCTTTGCTGCCTCTTTCTCTTGCACCTTCGCGGCCTTTGCTGCCTCTTTCTCTTGCACCTTCGCGGCCAATGCGGCCTTCTTCTCTTGCACCTTCGCGGCCTTTGCGGCCTCTTTCTCTTGCACCTTCGCGGCATTCTTTTGTGCGTGTATGACCATTTTCATTTCCTTCTCTGCTAAAAGCATTGCATCTCTGTCAGCCTTTCTCTCAGCCTTTGCCTTCTTTGCTGCATCGACTTTGGCTTTTCTAACTGTATTGCGGGCTTCGATGCGTGCATTAGTCCTAAGCACTGCGGCTTGAATACGCGCTTCGGACTTAAGCATTGCTGCTTGGCGACGTTCTTCAGCCTTCAGTTTCAATGCATTCTCACGTTGAATACGAACGTTCATCACTGTATCCTTGTAGATAATGATGGATGACACTAATTGATATGCCATGCGTCTAAGGAAATTGTCAAACGGAGCAATAAATGTAGTCGTCTTCATAAGGCATGTAATCGCTCGACGAATAGGACGAGCGGAACGAAAGGTATGTGATGATTGGATGAACTTCATAATGTCATATAACACGCGGTGTCGTGGAGGAGTATGGGTTACTCTACCACCACTGGGATGTATATAATACATAGTCTGACTTTCAGGAAGCAATTGAACCGCTTCTAACCGGATATTACGAGTGTTCCTAGTGGTTTCGCATAGTTTCTTGATGAAACCTTCCTGGAAAATCTTCTCGGTTTGTGTAGAAGTGAATACACTTGTCATGTTCAATGTAGGGTCAGTTGACATGATAAAGGGGTGTTTCGCAAGAAGTTCCTCCACGCGGGATTCGTAGTCAAGATGCTTATGAAACTCGCGAACCATGTCGAGAGGCATCTTTTGAACCCAGTCAAAATTAAAGTTCTCTTTGAGAACTTCTTTGCGTTCGGTGTAGTTGACGAGACATTGGGTCTCAACAGTCTTTGTTCGACCAAGACGGATTTCTTCGGAAGGAATAAAACGACCGAGCATGATTATTGATTATTGATTACTGTTAGGTAATTATTGGTTGTATGCAATGGCCTTGGTTGTTGGATGGATTTCAATTCTTTTTAACGCTTTCGACCGACGTAAGGTATATGTGGGCGAAGGGACCGAGAAATCCCTCGATAAACATTCTTAGCCATTGATATAACAAAAGGTGGCTGTTGCTTATACCTTGAGGTTATGTGGTCATATCTACCAGTCTCATGATAAGGATATGTCATCTCATGAGTTGTCGAATATAATGGTTTTGCTACTAAACGCGTGTCTCGATGATATGGCGTATTGAATACATATCGGGAATGGTGTTGATTTCGAATACCCATATTATACTATATTTCCACAATATGTTTATACCGCGACACCAATATAGATAAGTGAGTATATGATACGTAATGGGAACATGCATTAGCAGTAGCAGTAATACAGAAGCAATAGATTTAACAAATATTCAATCATGCCATGAGGAGACGACGACAAATGAAGTCGATTGGGAAAATATATCATACAAGGACACTATACAGTTTCGTCCTGAAATCTCCGTTGCGAAATGCATCAAGGTATATGACGGGGACACGATCACGATTGCGTGCGGACTTCCTCCGTACCAGCCAGGTAATCCTATTTACCGCTGGTCAGTACGTCTACGTGGCATCGATGCGCCTGAAATGCGGACGAAATGTGTCAACGAAAAAGGATGCGCAATGCTCGCCAAAGAAATGATGGCAGCACAAGTTTTAGATAAAGTTGTCACACTTGAGAACGTGAGTTACGATAAATATGGACGCGTTCTTGCCGATGTATTTGTAGACAGCGTAAACGTCACGGATAGATTACTCGCAAATAATCTAGCGGTTCCGTATGATGGCGGAACAAAACAAACACCTAACGACTGGTTTGAGTTTCATGCTCTGGTACACTCTTCAAAACCCAGAAATAGAAATAAGTGATCGTTACAATAAATGACTTACACATTTTATCGCACGGCGATAAAATATATACATACTATATAGGTAGATCACATAGAATGAATCAACCATTTAATTCGCAGAGTTCTCTTGGTAATAATAACAATGAGAAACAAATTATTAAGGCATTTGTAATGACAGACAGTGAAGTTGCTGGAAATATCGCATATAAGACCGATATTGTTGATGGGGTTCAGATGTATGAGGGATTACCTATTGATATGTTTCATAAGATTATGGAATTAGAAATCATGAAAGACAAATATACAGTGGAATACACTTATTCAAAAGAGGGTGAGTCAAATTACTCTGATGTGGTATCAAGAATAGGCAAAGGAGAATATGATATTGGTATTGGTGTATTTAATAGAAATCTTGAACGAGAACAACAAGTGAATTTTAGTGCCCCATTTATATTAGACCCAAATGCAATATTTCATATAGAAACAAGTAGCATCGTAACACTCTTCCATTTGATGATAAAAAGTATTGGACATATTATATTAGTTCTTATTTTACTCGGCATAGTTTCGGGATTACTAATATACTTTGGAAATCCAGGACGTATGGCTCGATTAAAAATAAAAACAAACCGTAAGTTCTTTCTTTATTCCATTATTGCAGGTATGTCAGCAATGTTTGGGGAAATGGGATTGGTTGCGGATCATGCTACACGTTCCATAAAGGGTTTAATTATATTTTTTATTACCATGTTAACAGCCTTTATATTTGTTCTTATTGCACAGGCTAGAATGACATCAGCGCTTGTCGATGAAAAAATAGGATCAAAGATAACGAAAGACAATATGCCAATCCAAAAACTATTGGGATTGAAAGGGTATATACCAACGAACAGCATACAGGAGTATGGTGGTCGAATAGAGTATGTAGAGGACGGCACTATAGATGATATAGTTACCAAGTACATAGAAACCCCGGATAAGTATGCTGGCATTGCATTATCCTATGCAGACGGATTCAAATATCTAGACAAATATCCACAATTATTCGTTTCATTAGGATTCGGGGTAGAAACAGGCGGATACCCTATCAATGAATCAAAGACAAATATATTGGAAGACGTTAATAATGGAATTGTATTTTTAGAGAATGAAGGTACATTGCAAAACACATGTCATTTCTATTACGGAGATCGAGAAAATAACCCTATCTGCTCACTGAGGTAGATTATAAATCTTACCGACTCCACGACATCGTGTGCGACGCATCCGGATTTACGTACAATGGTGCGCTGACATTTGGATTTTTAGCTGGACAAATAATTGGATTACTACGATATATAAACTCGGGATCAGGTTCTTGGTATTTTTTCCTGAAAGAGACATCGCGGTCATCAACATTTCTCGTCAGGAACACCGCCTGCTCGAGTTCTAAGACACGGCGTTCAATCGTTTCCATTCTATTTGTAGTGTCTACATCATTTTCTGAACCACATATGTTTCCCATTTTAGTTATATACTATACATTATACTATTTTCTCTCTATACAGTAGTTATAACACCCAAGTCATGGCAGATGATAACAAACAAACATTTCTATACGGAGGGGGTCTCATATTGATACTCGTTGCAATTTATCTCGCGCGTGACGTATTGCATCCAATCGTTGAATCAAAAAAACTCTATGCAACATTGATGGATTCCATAGGAGGCGCAGCGTTTAACACGTACGTTACACCAGATAACTTTCATCGCCCTTAATCACTTTTTTTTTGTATACAGAGAGAAATATTATATGTTCTCTATATATGTACTACTTCGCATATGGTGCAAATCTTGATACAAATTATTTAGCAAAATATATATGTAGCGAGGACATACCTATAGTTGGTTCTGCTTATATAGACAATTATATATTTAGATATCGTAATATTAACACATCCAACCTTAGGTCTGGTGTTGCCAATATAGAACCTAGGAAGGGGTCGAAAACATACGGAGTGATATACGAGTTCGATAATTCAGACATCTTGTCCAATATTGACACCCGTGAAGGATATATCTCAGACAATAACTCTAGTAATATATACGATAAAATCACTCTAGAATGCACGCTACTTGACACTGACAAAAAGGTTCATTGTTGTGCCTATGTGATGAATGATTTGGTAAAGTTGGGCGAACGGAAACCCAGATTGAAATATCTCTCTTACTTGAAAAATGGAAACACACTTCATAACCTACCGCGTGAACATTTACATCGAATACATTATTTAGAAAAATAGAACACATATCAAGACATGACCATTAGCCATGTCTCGGTATACTTATTGAATACCTAACTATTATAATGTACATGCAGGAGGCGCATTCGGGTCATCGCTTCCAAAATAACTACGACAAATTTTTTGCTTCTCTTTTGTAGATCGAATATGCAGTAATCCTTTGTTGAGGTTTTCTCCGAAACTTGGTTTATTAGGGTTGTATATCATACATGACGGAGAGTTGCCAAATACGGACGCAGTAATTCCTGGATGTAAAGCTATAAATGGATAACCATCGTAATAAGAAAGAACCACTCCTAGATATTTGTCTGGATTTTTCTTGTAAATTTCTAAAAGATCCGTATTATTTTTCCCTTTATGTCTCTCTACTAATCCACCACTTTCTTCCCATCTTGTGGTATGCGCATATCCCTCGTGACCTAACACTGGTTTTACCTTGACTTCTGAATGTGATATTCCTTTTCCCATTTTTCGATCGATAAGCAATGATGTGATTTCTGCTTGCATAAACTGAAGAAATATAACAGCAATTAACATAATTGTGGATACTGCAATTAATCCTTTGATAGATGACGATGAGTTTTCAAATAAAAATCCAGCCTCGCCAAAAAAGGTTGAAATACCTGTCATTATAGAACGTAACAAAAATACCTTTCGATTTTTAATATTTGTAGCCTTACTACGTTTCGGGTCTACAAGAAATAATAATATTCCAGTAACAATTCCTAAAATAACAAGAATAATAATCAAATATCCAATTTGAAATAATACATCTTTGAATACCTCTGTAATACTCGTATCTGAATAATGGTATACAGCAAATGCATCTATTGTGATAGGAACCGTATAGTTGACTTTGTGCTCACGCTTTTTATTTTGCATATACGTTGCAAGTCCTAAATCATATTTGCCACTACTCACCCATTCAACTGTTTCATTATAGTTATTATATCCTGATTCGGAAAATGTATATTCAAACCTGTAGTTTTCAAACTCGGGGAGTTTTTTAACAGCCTCTACAATATCCCAGGCAATACCAGAATATGATTTTTTACCATTTGTTTCAGTCTCATAAGTAACAATGCCGCTTGTTTTGGGTCCTGTAATAACAAAGACTTTGATTAACTCCTTCTCTTTTTCTCCAGATTTTTCACCCTTTTTGTCAATGGCAATGTCCGATAGTATCATCTTTCTTATATTATAAACAGATTTTTTATTCAGCATTCTGCCTTTCTTTTAGTTCATTAATCTCCTTATCTTTGTCATCGTTCATGTTGTGCTATACTATACTTCCTCAAAATATTTATATCATTTCAGTACGCCAGAGGGTATAGATATATCCTGATATTATATTGTAATATGCAACCATTTAAGAAAAAGTTCCCTTACAAGAGAAATAAAAAGGCACAAATCAAAGAATCGAATATTGATACTATTGTATCGGATTCAGAATCTGACGAAGACGTATCTACGAGAACTTTCAAAAAAACGGGGGTCAAACTGGTCATTGTTGAGTCGCCTAGTAAATGTAAAAAAATTGAGGGATTTCTTGGCGACGGGTATAAATGTATTGCCAGTTACGGGCATTTCAGAGAGGTTCTATCGACCGACTACATAAAAATCGATGAGAAGACTGGTTCACTGGACATCAAATATACCAATATGAAATGCGCTATTATGCGTAAAGCAATATCAACCATGAAGTCAGAGGCAGCAAAGGCGTCTGAGGTCATATTAGCGTCGGATCACGACTCAGAAGGCGAAGCAATTTCTTGGCACATATGTAAACTGTTAAATCTAGATATCGGGTCAACACCAAGAGCGTTATTCCACGAGATAACTAAAAATGCAATAATAAATGGAGTTAAACAGTCATATGGAACGCGTATCAATATGGATATAGTTTATGCTCAACAAACCCGCATGGCAATTGATATGATTATTGGTTTCTCTGTCTCGCCAGTGCTTTGGAGGTGTGGTATCTCAACACCAGGTAAAAATACACCTTCCCTTAGTGCAGGTCGATGTCAATCTGTAGCTCTCCAAATCGTAGTCGATGAAGATAAGATGTCCAAAGACAGCATAGACAATTCATCGAAGTTCAAGGTACATGGTCTTTTTACAAACAAGAACATCAAGTTTGATTTGAACCATTCATTTGAAAATAGCGAAGACACAATTGAGTTCCTTAGTACATCGTGTGACCACAAACATCATCTATTGCCCTCACCCCCAATGAAAACGAGCATTAGGTCAGCACCAAAACCATTTACCACGTCACGCCTACAACAGGCGGCGAGTAATGCATTCTCTTTATCGCCAAAAACCACGATGTCTTCTTGCCAACGTTTGTACGAGGCTGGTTTCATTACGTATATGCGAACAGATTCATCTGCATACAGTCAAGAGTTTATCGACTTATGCAAGCGATATGTAGAACAGACCTTCAATAACACAAAATATATTTCACCAACAGCAGATTCACTAGCATCTACAAGCGAGGGTGCACATGAAGCCATCAGGCCCACTAATGTGAATATGCGAAAACTTCCAGAAACGATTAATGACCTGAATGATCGACGGGTGTATGATTTGATTTGGGAAACGTCGGTCGCCAGTTTGATGTCGAACGCAGAATATAGTAGATTAATCGTCCGTATTAATTCTCCCACTTTTGAGTATCATTATGAAGCCATCACTGAACAGCCTATTTTTCTGGGTTGGGAAGCATTAAAGCCTAGGTCACAGGAAGCTGTTAACAAAGATTTACGTGACTATACCTACTTGAAGACGCTTACAGATACAACGAATCCAGATACAATACCGTATTCATTTATACGTGCGGTTGAAACATCGTCAACACCGAAACCTAGACCAACTGAGGCTCGTCTCGTTAGCATTTTAGAATCAAAGGGAATTGGTCGCCCATCTACATTCTCAACTCTAGTAAATAAAATCCAAGATCGTGGTTACGTCAAACGCGGAAATGTTACAGGAACACCCGTACAATGCGAAACATACGAAATCACATGCGATTCGGAAGACATCACGTTGGAAGAGAATGAACGCATGGTCGGTTCAGAAAAGAACAAACTTTTAGTTACACCCTTAGGCGTTGCCGTAGCCGAATATTTACAAAAACATTTTTCAGATCTATTCAATTATGACTACACAAGTAACATGGAATCACGGTTAGAATTAATCGCCGCAGGCCGCGAGAGCGCTGCGTCCCTATGCGCTGAGGTGCGTGCAGCAGTAAACACCGCAGTATCGAATGCGCCTGTGGCCGCGACGCCGCCGCCTCCGCCCGCGGTAGAAGAAGACGACGAAACCGAACCTGGTTGGGAATACGAAGACCTCCCTCTGAAGGTAAAGAAAGGCAGATACGGGTTGTTTGCTAGGTGGGGTGACGTCAACTTTAAACTTCCATTTGGCAATCGACCGATGAACAATATCCGATATGAGGAGGTCGTTGAAGTATTGAGGCGGCGTCGGCGTTAAAATTGATATATAAATACATTCCGTTTGAATATGTATATACGATGAGTAATATGATAGAAAACGCAGAAGAGACCGTGATTAAGTCAATTATCGAAAATGTTATTGAAACCGCTACTGAAGTTATTCCATACGGACACGAACTGATTGCGAAATTAGACGCACCACGATACTTCAGACTTGTGAACGGACTAGGACCACAATTAAACGACCGCAAAAGTCGCTTTGACAAGTCAGACATTATCGAACAATCGCTAGATGTTTATTCGGAAAGCCATCTACAATGGGTAGATGAAATTGGCTACGATATGATACACGCAGAAAGCGGTAGAAAGGTGGAGGTCAAATATGAAGACTACGGGATAACCACGCGCGCTGGAAAACGTAAAAAGACACTGACCTTCAAGATAAAAAACACATTGAAAAACCTAACAACACATTGCTTGTCGGAACCCGCAGACTACTATCTCTTCTTGGATCTGCAGACTATCGTAGGAATCACTTACACCAAAATGGAACCATACTTGCACATCACCAAATCAGGTGATGGCATTGAATGCAAAATACCAATTGAGTGCATTGAAGTATTATGCGAACGCGGCGCACCCGCGTCCGACGCGTGCGCCACGGTAAACTACAAGGAGGAGAAACACAAACTACAGCGACGCCTCATTGATATGGTGGTATGAAAATATAGTAAAAATACAAAATATATACGTCTTATATTTTTACACAATTCTTGATTATAGAAGGTCGCCATCAAACATCAGGAACGACGCGCACCGCTCTATCATAGTGACGTTCACCGCGTTTCCGACCTGTTTGTATATATCTTTTTCCACAAACCGAAATGATTCAGGGAACGACTGCAGTCTGAGTAATTCGCGTGGCGTCATCTTCCGATGCTCGGGGCCATACACGGGCGTCATATTCATCGCAACCAGCGTCGGGACGTAATCAGGACGCTTGACGCGAATTCCAGACCCACGTGCACTCCATAAAACGGTCGCCATGGAATCGTCCTCTTGTAGGTCGCCTGCCTGCCATTCAAACTTCCTCACGGCACCAACCCATAATGGGTCTTGTCTTGATTCTTCCAGCCATGGTTGAAGCACTTCCTGATAGGTCTCGTAGAACTCACGGTTCTTGTTGATCCACGAGGGATATTTCACGTAGTGCACATGAGTGATGTCTAGTTCGCAATCCCACCACTCCGTCCAGATGGGGAACTTGGGGATATTGACCCCGATTGACTTCACGACCTGAATAAAGTTGTCCCACACTGTTTCTACCACTTTCATTTTTCCAGTAATCGCATACATCGCATTGCCGACCGCGTCTTCTGGACGAATGATATCGCGGATGTGTTGCGTCAAGGTGGTTTTAGGATTCTTAGGGATTTCAGGGAGTTCCTGTAAGGGTCCGAGGTCTTTTCGTTTGCACATGATGACCACACGCTCCCTATTCTGAGGGATGTTGAAATGCAATACGTTGAGGATCGTGGGCGTTTCGTATGTGTGGTAGCCGAGTTCGTCGATGTGCGTGCGTATCACGTTCCACGTATTTCCGTTGTCGTGGCTCGCGAGGTTGCGCACGTTCTCGAGAATAAGGTACTCGGGCATGTGATGCTTGACGATTTTGCAAATGGTGAAGAACAGATTGCCTCTGTCGTCGTCAAATCCGAGCTGGAAACCAGACTTAGAGAACGGTTGACATGGAAACCCCGCGCACACCACATTGCATGCAGGTATATCCTCGACAGGTACTTCAGTGATGTCGCCCGCGACGGGCATATTGTAGTTATCCGCGTATACGGTTCGACACTTCTCCTCGATGTCGCTGGCGAATACGCATTCGCCACCAAGACGTTGGAGCGCTTGATGGAAGCCACCTATGCCACAAAACAGATCGATGAATGTGAATGGAGGGGCTTTACTCATAATGTATGTTGCTGTTATAATATATGATATATATCTATTTGCATTCAATTTCAGATAATATTTGTGGGACAGAGTTCCCACTTATAAATTTACTTTTTCCAAAAGTCTCTCAACAAAGTACAAAACGACATTTATTTTTGTCGTTTTACAAATTTCTTGAGGACTTTTGAACTTTACTTTTTTTAAAATCTTATGCTAACAAACCTTGAGGTACTTTTCATGTTTTGCTGCATAAGAAATATTTTCGGGATTTTTCGTGAGAATCTCTCGTTTTTTGTGTTGCCATACTTTAGAGACTTTAGACAAAAATGGCAACGGAAAAAAACGAGAAAAACGAGAATACATTTTATTGTGAAACATGTGACTTTAGATGCAGTTATAAGAGTGACTACAATAGACACGTGATGACTGCAAAACACAAAATGGCAACAAATGGCAACAAATGGCAACATTCTACAAGTTATGTATGTGAGTGTGGGAAAGCATATATGCATAGGGGTTCCTTATATAAACATCAAAAAAAGTGTGATAAAATCGCCGAAAACGAGGAAAACGAGGAAAACCACCGATATCCTAGTACTAGTATTGATAGTACTGAAAGGGTCAATCGTGTTTTTCCTATTTCACAGACATTTACAACAGAACCTGACGACACTGACATGGCTGATGCTATTCAAGAGATGGTAAATGCAAAGGTTGAAGAACAACTCGCAAAGATGGGTGACCCAAACATTACTAAATTTTTAGAAGCGCAGGCGGTGCGCGACGCAGCACGCGACGCAGCACGTGACGAGGCGGCTGCTGAGCAGACTCGTTTGCTGGTCGAAGCGATAAGTTTGAATGGTCCACAATGTATCACAAATAACAATACGACGAATAATAATCAGTTTAATCTGAATGTATTTCTCAATGAAGACTGCAAAGATGCGTTCACATTGAAAGAGGTGATGGACTCCATCGAGTGTACAGTCACAGATTTAGACCGCATGGATCACGATGGATACGTGGCTACGATAACCCGTAAGATTTTGGAATCAATACAGGACATGGCTATTACAGAGAGACCGATACACTGTACAGATGCGCGACGCAATACGGTATGCGTGAAAGATGATACAGGATGGGAAAAAAATGA
>JGI20157J14317_10004432_pt1 | contig 10818 bp, 11 predicted proteins | sample COG_07_FD_14317 | JGI IMG/M metagenome (IMG submission 14317)
TCTTGATTGAACTGATTTTTCAAAAATATTATTATCCTCCCAATAGGATAAAATTTCTTCACCTATTTTAGAAAGATTTAAATTATTATAATCAGGAAATATCATGTTTTTTAAACTAGTTGCGAAAATACTAAATTTAGTTATATTCTAGTTAGAAGTATCTATTGAAATTAATTTAAATTATTGATTAAATCTTCAATCTTTGATAAGTATATAATTTTAATAGATTTGGGGGATATATTAAGCTTACTAAATTTTGAAATAAATATTTTTGAGAATCCTAATTTTTCAGCTTCAGTAATTCTTTGCTCTAACCTCTGAACTGGTCTTATTTCACCTGAAAGTCCAACTTCAGCAGCAAAACAATATTTTTCATTTAAAACTATATCTTCATTAGATGATATTACTGCAGCAACAACAGCAAGATCTAGTGCAGTATCCTCAACAGAAATTCCACCTGTAATATTTAAAAATACATCTTTTGAAGCAAGTCTAAACCCAACCCTTTTTTCTAATACAGCCAAGATCATGTTTAATCTTTTTGAGTTATATCCTGTTGAACTTCTCTGTGGAGTGCCATAAACAGCTGTACTAACTAAGGCCTGAACCTCAATCATAAAAGGTCTCATTCCTTCAATAGTTGCTGATATAGCATTTCCGCTAAGTTCTTGGTTTTTTTTAGAAATCAATATCTCTGATGGATTAGTGATTTCTTTTAATCCTTTAATATTCATCTCATAAACTCCAATCTCATTTGTTGATCCAAATCTATTTTTATTTACTCTTAAAATTCTATAAACATGATTTCTGTCTCCTTCAAATTGAAGTACAGTATCAACCATATGTTCTAATATTTTAGGACCTGCAATATTGCCATCTTTTGTAATATGTCCAATAATAATTACCGGAGTAGATGTTTTTTTTGCAAAATTAATTAGTTCTGAAGTACAAGTTTTAATTTGCGATACACTTCCAGGTGCAGAATCTACAAGTTCAGTTTTTAGTGTTTGAATAGAATCTATAATTAATATTTGAGGTTTTGTTTTCTCAATTTGTTTAAATATACCTTCCAAACTAATTTCAGTTAGTACATAGCAATCATCACTTTCGTGATCCATTCTATTAGCCCTCATTTTTATCTGACTTTGGCTTTCCTCTCCGGAAACATAAAGAGTTGAATATGGAAGTCTAATGGCTATCTGTAGCAATAATGTGCTTTTGCCTATCCCAGGTTCACCACCTAATAAAATTAGTGATCCAGGAACTACACCCCCACCTAAAACTCTGTTAAACTCTGTGTCTGAAGTTACTAACCTATCCTCTTCTTTGTAGACAATATTAGAGATTTTTTGTGGTGTAGATGATTTAATATTTTTAACACCTTTTGTCTCCCATGTATTGTTTTTAGGTTGTAAAACAACTTCTTCGGAAATGGTGTTCCAGCTTTTACAAGACGTACATTGACCTTGCCATTTTGGAAAATTACTGCCACAATTATTACAAACAAAAGTTGTTTTAACTTTACTCATTATTACTGTAAATCTTGATTAATTAAATCTGCTCTTTCTAATAATTCATCTTTAGTAATACCTTCAACATCCTCAAGAGTATATGCAGATCTGTAAATATGCATTGCTTTTCTTATATCTCCGTTTCTTTCATGATAAAGCCCCATAAAATAACTTCCTAAAATAGTTTTAGGATATTTGTCAATAGCTAATTTTGAAAGGTCTTTGTAGAATTTGAACTGCTCACTATCTTCAATATATTTTTCAACAGCTCTAAAATCATTTATTAAAATCTCTTTATTTACACCATAATAATTAGCAATATTTTCATATTTATTAACCAAATATTTGACTGGTGAGGTTTGAATTTTACTTAAAACTGAGTTATATTCTATGGAATTAATAGCGGAATAAGTGGCAAAAATATGTTCAAATCCTTCAGAGATTGAGTGTATGGGTAAATTATAATGAGTAAGGTTTTCATGTTGTTTGTACTTAAATGATACCAAATCATTATTTAAATTCAGAAGATTTTCAGATAACATTTTAGTCCTTTCATCAATTGATTTAAAGTCAGTATTTGAACTGACTAAATAGTAGAAAATATTACTTTTAATTTTATCGAATCTTTTAATTATATAATTTTCCATATTGTAAGAAAACTTTGGGCTAATTGCAATAAAACCAGAAATTGAAGTTTTATTATTTAACAAAAAATAATTGATATAATTTGCAGTTGCCTCATGACCAACAGCTATTTTAAATTTGGTAGTTCGGTATTTTTTGTCAAAAAAAGGAATCAGTTCTTGTGATATAAAGTCGAAGAAATTTGCACTGGAGGAAATTGGTATAAAGTCAATATTATCTAAAACACTACAGTCATCAAATCTAGAGTCAATTTGATTAATTCCAACAATTATAGATTCTGGAATATTTCCCCAGTAAGATAAATAATCAACACTTCCAGAAACAGCTTCAAACATATAATCTCCATCTAATACGACAATTAATGGATAGTCTTTGTCAAGCTTATCATCATAGTTTCTAGGTAGTTGTATTTTCAACTCACGAGTGTCATTCAAAAATTTTGATTCAAAACTTTCATAAATGGTTTGTGAGAAAGATATATTTATAAAAAAAAGCAGTATTACAATCTTAATTTTTAACATATTTATTTAACTATTATTAATCATTGTGAAGGTAGTAAAATATGTAAAAAATTAATTGCTAATTTGTCTTATTTCTGTGATTGTTGTAAACAGGTAGTAATAAAAGTGAGATTCCGCCAAAAATAATTATCATTAATGTTTGAGAAGACCACATAATCCAACCAAAAGCACGGCTTGGATCTTCAGCAATACTAAAAAGTGAAAATGCAATTACTACTGCTTCAGGATAAGTTCCAATTCCTCCATTAGTTGCCCCTATTGAAAACATTCCTAATATAAAACCTATTAAAATTGGAGCAAAAGATATATCGTTAATTTCCTGCATTGATAAAGAGGTAACGTAAAACATTAAAACATACATAATCCATATAAAAATGGTATGAAAAATAAATGCCCATCTATGTTTCATTTTAGTTATTGTTAAGACCCCTTCAAAAATCCCTTTTAAAAACACTTTGATCTTAATTAACAAGGATGGGAAAATATAATTTAATCCAATAATGAGTAAAATAATTATACTTAAAACCAAAAACAATGAAAACATACTCATAGAATTAAGTTTCTCTAAAATCAAATTTGTAATAAATTCTTTTTTTAAAAAAACTGCTAAACATACAATAGTGAAAGCACAGATCAGATCTGCAATTCTTTCTGCTATGACAGTTCCAAGGGTTTTGTCGAAAGGGATATTTTCGTATTTAGAAATTATCGTTGCTCTTGCTACATCTCCAGCTCTTGGTACTGTTAAATTTATTAAGTAAGCAGAAAATACAGCAAAAAAACTATTTAAAAAAGTAATTCTATAGCCTAAAGGGTTTAGCAAATAATTCCATCGATAAGATCGAGAAATATGACTTAAAGTACCAAAAAAAATACCAAGTAAAATCCAATAAGGATTAGATTTTTGAAGATAAAAAAGAATTTGATTAATGGATATTTTTGAAAATGAATAAATTACAAGTAGTAAACCTATTGAAATAGGTAGGAGGATTTTTATATACTTAATTATTTTTTTATTCAAAAGCTATTTTAATAAGTTAGTTTTTTCATTAGGAAATACAATAGCAGGGTTAAAAGATTTTGCTTTCTTCAAAGACATAAAAGCATATGTAATTAAAATAAGAACATCATCAACCTGAACCTTGCGTGCAGCGGCACCATTGACTGTTATTTCACCAGAGTTTCTTTTGCCAGGAATAACGTAAGTATCAAATCTTTCTCCATTGTTATTGTTTACAATTTGGATTTTTTCTCCTTCAATTATATTTGCAGCATCCATCAAATCTTCATCAATGGTAATACTACCTATATAATTTAAATCAGCACCGGTTACTTTAACACGGTGAATTTTTGATTTTAAAATCTGAATTTTCATCTAAAAAATTTAATTAAGTGCAATATTATCAATTAATCTGATTCCATCAACAAAAACAGATATAAAAGCTCTATATTTTTTTTTAAAATTTATGGAATTAGTGGGTACTAATTTATCTTCATCTGCAATCATTAAATACTCTATATTCATTCGATCAAAGGAATTAATATTACTGAGTGGCTATTTTTATTAAATCATCAATACTATAGTTAATCATGTTAGACTTAATAAAAGTTAGATTTTTAAAAATATTGGAAGCTAATTCTTTGGAGTTTGAAGTAAGTTTACTATTTCTTGAACTTAATGCTAAGCCACTTTTTTCTCGTTGAGTTTCACAACCAACAATTTTAACATTCGTTTTTAAACATCTTATTATTTGTAATTGTTGGAAATCTTTTTCTCCAAAATATGCGTTATTGGGCTTTACAATGTCAAGTAGTAATTCAACAACTGTTGCGACACCTTCAAAGTGATTAGTTCTAAATTTTCCCTCCATATACTTATCAAGCCCTTTGAAATCATATGACTTTGCATGCATTTGATCTCCATATATTTCGCTCGAATCTGGAGCAAAGACTAGAATTTCATTAGAAATATTCTTTAACAAAATACAATCTTCCTTTAAATTTTTTGGGTAAGTAGACAAATCTGAAGAGTTATTGAACTGAATAGGGTTTATGAAAATACTAACAACAGTTAAATCATTTTGTNAACATGATTTATTCAATAATGATAAATGTCCTTGATGCAAAGCTCCCATAGTAGGTACAAAACCTATAGTTGAACCTGAATCTTTTAAATGATTTAAGTGTCCTATTAGATCTAATTTTTTATAAAATAACTTCATTTTAATAAAACTTTAACAGCATGCAAATTTAATATATTACTATTAATCTGCATAATTTTTGTAATTTTGCTACTTTTTGCAGTTAATAATTTAATACAAGGAAATGAAAGAGAAAAAAATATTATACGTATCATCAGAGGTTGTCCCTTATCTTCCTGAAAATGAAATTTCATCAATGTCCTTTGAAATTCCTAAAATGATAAATAAGCAAGGAGGACAAATTAGAATATTCATGCCTAGGTACGGTAATATTAACGAAAGAAGGCACCAGCTGCATGAAGTTATTAGATTATCAGGTATTAACTTGGTGATTGATGATTTAGATATGCCATTAATTATAAAGGTTGCTTCTATTCCAAAAGAAAGAATCCAAGTTTATTTTATTGATAATGAGGAGTATTTTAAAAGAAAGTCTACTTTTTCCGATGAAAATGGCAAACTTCATGATGATAACGACGAAAGAGCAATATTTTTTGCCAAAGGAGTTATTGAAACTGTAAAAAAATTGAACTGGTCGCCAGATATAATTCATGTTCATGGATGGATGGCATCACTATTTCCGCTATACCTTAAAACATACTATAAAGATGAACCTGTTTTTGAAAATAGTAAAATAGTTACCTCTGTTTACGATAAATCATTTGATGAGAGTCTAAATAAAAAGTTAGTGGACAAAATATTATTTGATGAAATAAACGAAGATTTAATTAAAGGGTTGAAAGATCCTTCCTACAACAACTTAATGAAAAATGCAATAGATTTTTCTGATGCTATCATTTTAGGTTCTCAAGAAATTCCATCCGAAGTATCAGATCATTTAAATGCATCCAAAAAGCCTGTTTTAGATTATCAAACTAGAGAAACTTTTTCTGAGACATACACAGAATTTTATAAAAACGAAGTTTTAAATCAATAAATGAAATATATTAAACTATTATCCGTTTTCTTTATCTTTTTAATTTTTTCATGTGATAAAGATTTTACTAGTATAGATTCAGATGTAATTAGCTCTGAAAATGCTATAAATTTTAGCACGTCTTTAATTGATTACCCACTAATTGCTTCCAACTTGAGATTAAATCCAGTTAAGTCTAACAACTTACCTTCTTTTATGCTTGGATATAATAATAATCCAGTTTTTGGTGAAAGCAAAGCGAGTTTTTTAGGACAAGTAATTCCTACTGAATTTAGTCCTTCTTTTGGAGAAAATGTAGTTTTAGATTCCGTTGTATTAACAATACCATACTATAGTAGAGGAGTTGAAACAAGTGAAGAAGGAGATATTACATATGAAATTGATTCTGTGTACGGAAATACTCCGACAAAGCTTTATGTTTATAAAAGTAATTTTTATTTAAGGGATTTTGATCCAAGCGGAGATTTTAGTGATTCTCAAAACTATTATTCAAATGGATCATTATCTAATTCTGAATATATAAATCAAGCTGAAGTTGAAGCAGAGTTACTCTTCGAATCCGGAGTAATAGGTGATGGATCGGATGACTTTGTTCCTAGCTCGGAAAGAATTGACTTAACTCTATTGGATTCTCTTGGTGAAAGCTATGTTTCTAGTAGTATAGCACCAGCAATTAGATTAAAATTAAATAACCCAAATGATAATTTTTGGCAAAGCATATTTTTTGAAAATGAAGGTAATCCTGAGCTAGTTAACCCAAATACATTCAAAGAGTTTTTTAGAGGGCTTTACATCAAGGCAGATGGTATTAATTCTGAAGGCTCAATGATGATGTTAAATTTTGCTTCATCTAATACTAAACTTACAATTCATTACACCTCTGACACTAGTACAGACAGCGATACAGATTCTGGTGGAACTACAACTGAAACTATATCGAGTCAAAATGAATATGTCTTGAACTTTACCGATAATTTGATAAATGTTTATGAAAATAATTTCCAAATAGATGTTTCAAACTCGAATACAGTAGAAGGGGATGAAAGACTGTATTTAAAAGGTGGTGAAGGATACATGTCAACAATAGATTTATTTAATGGAGAAATTCAAGATGAAAATGGTGAAATGGTAGATGCTTTTGACCATTTTAAAAATTCCTTTTATGATGAGGAAAACGAAATCGCTAATAAAATAATCAATGAAGCATACATTGAGTTTTTTGTAGATCAGACCCAAAATATTCAAGATGAACCAGATAGGATTTATCTATACAATTTTGAACAAAATACTGCACTTATTGATTATTTTCTAGACCAGTCAGTAAGCTCTACTACTATTAATGCTAAAATCAATCATCTAGAACCNCTAACTAGAGATGGAGATTCTCTTACTGGCGANGGTNTTAAGTATAAAATTAGAATAACAGAACACCTAAATAATTTAATTCTTAGAGATTCAACCAATGCTAAGCTTGCACTTGTTGTTACTGCAAATGTAGGCTCAATAGATAACTTTTCTATTTTAAATAGTGGTGAAGAAAACCGTGACTTTCCTTCGGGTGCAATTTTAACTCCTAACGGAACGGTACTGCATGGAAGTCAATCTGAAAATATAGATAAAAGACCTAGAATTAAAATATATTATACTGACCCTGATGATTAATGCGAGTAATTTTTATTTGAGTTAATAGTTTTTACTTATAAATTTAATAATTATAGAATTTTAGAATATGTGTGGAATAGTAGGTTATATTGGCAATAAAGATGCTTATGAAATTATTATCAATGGTTTAAGAAGACTAGAATATAGAGGTTATGACAGTTCTGGAGTAGCATTATATAATTCAGAATTGAATGTTTGTAAAACTAAAGGTAAAGTAGAGAAATTAGTTAAAAAAGCTAAAAAAAGAATTTCTCTTGACGGAAATATTGGAATAGGTCACACAAGATGGGCTACTCACGGAGAACCTAATGATGTAAATGCTCATCCAATTCTATCTAATAATGAATCTCTAGTAATTGTTCATAATGGTATCATAGAAAATTATGCTACAATAAAAAATGAACTAATTTCTAAAGGTTACAAGTTTGAATCTGAAACTGACACAGAAGTGCTAGTTAATTTAATTGAATATGTTCAACTAACTGAAAAAGTAAAACTAGGTAAGGCGGTGCAGTTAGCGTTATCTCAAGTAGTTGGCGCATATGCAATAGCAGTATTTGACAAAAAGAAACCAGACGAAATTGTTGTGGCTAGACTAGGAAGTCCATTAGCTATAGGAATTGGTGATGGTGAAATGTTTATTGGTAGTGATGTTACTCCGTTTTTAGATTTCACTAGAAAAGTAATTTATCTTGAAGAAGGTCAAGTTGGAGTTTTAAGAACTCATAAAGAGACAAAATTTTACGATATTTCTAATGATTCTATTATCTCTCCAACTATTGAAACTTTAGAACTAGAATTATCTGAAATTGAAAAAGGTGGATTTGATCATTTTATGCTCAAAGAAATTCACGAACAACCAAAGGCTATAATTGATACTCTTCGTGGAAGGTTAAAATTAAATAAGGGAATAATTAAACTTTCTGGAATTGACAACAATTTAAATAAATTTACTTCTGCAAATAAAATAACTATTATTGGCTGTGGTACTTCTTGGCATGCAGGATTGGTGGGTGAATATATATTTGAGAAAATTTCAAGAATCCCTGTTGAAGTTGAATATGCTTCAGAATTTAGATACAGAGATCCTATAATTAATCCTAACGATATTGTAATTGCTATTTCTCAGTCGGGTGAGACAGCTGACACTTTAGCAGCAATGAAATTGGCTAAGACAAAAGGAGCGTTTGTATTTGGTATTTGCAATGTTGTAGGTTCATCTATTACTAGGGAATCTCACTCAGGAACTTATACTCACGCAGGACCTGAAATTGGTGTAGCTTCAACTAAAGCTTTTACAACTCAAATTACTGTATTGTATTTAATGGCATTAAAGTTAGGTAAAGCGAAAGGAATCATTTCATCAACTTTATTTAATAAATATCTAACAGAGCTAAATCTCATCCCTGAAAAAATAGAAAAATCACTTAGTATTAACAATAAAATTGAAGAAATAGCAGAACAAATCAAAGACTCTTCAAACTGCCTTTATTTAGGTAGAGGTTTTAATTTTCCGGTAGCTTTAGAAGGTGCTTTAAAACTTAAAGAAATTTCCTACATACATGCAGAAGGTTATCCTGCTGCCGAAATGAAACATGGACCAATTGCTTTAATTGATGAAAATATGCCAACCGTTGTTATAGCAACTTCAAAAGGTCATTATGATAAAGTGGTAAGTAATATTAGAGAAATTCAATCTAGAAAAGGAAAAATTATAGCAATTATCACTGAGGGAGATAAAGATGTGAAAGAGATCGCTGATTACTACATTGAGATTCCTGAAACAATTGAATCGTTAACTCCTTTAATTACTACGATTCCGTTACAACTATTATCATACCATATAGCTGTGAAGCTTGGAAAGAATGTAGACCAGCCAAGAAATCTAGCAAAATCTGTTACAGTAGAGTAGGTTTATGGGTTGATAAACCTTATCCCTATAAATGGGTGGTAAAGTTTTCATTATCAATTATTACCACCAACCTTTGGGAATCAAATTATAGTGAATATCAACAGTATTTATTCAACCGAATTTGTAAATATAAAGAGTGTTTTCTTACCCCGATTGGGTACAGAAAGATATCTCAAATCTTCAACGAGGAGGGATTGAAAACACCCCGAGGTAACGTGTTTAAAAACAACCACGTTCACTCCATTTATAAGAAAGGTAAGATTAGAGAAGAAAGGATGAATAGAGAGGATATTGTTGAGGTTTCTAATCCAATTATTGAGGTGTTATAAAAACAAACAAAATTCAATTATTATAAAAACACTAATTTTGAATAAATAAATAAGAAAAATAAAATGGAAGTTTTTAATTTAAAAAATGATAAAGTTGAAGAGGTAAATGTCAAACCAATTCTTTATTAATTTTATTTTTTTAAATGAAAAAAATAAAAAAACTTATCATTAAAGTGACTGTGTTCTTTATAATATATTTTGTTATTAAAGAATTAGTTTCTTTAATCCTGTACCTTATTTATATATAAGACTAGTTAAATAAATTTTTCACAAATTGAATTTTATGAATTTGTTTTAATATTACATACGAAGTATACAAACAAACTAAACCAACTATTCCAGGTGTTCCTGAAATATTACCCATTGGATCCCACAAACCAATTCCAACGAAAATTCCTAAGATTAATCCTACTTGTATGTTTAATAAAACAACGTAAACTATTACATTGAATATTATTTTTAATAATGACTTCATATTTTGAATAGATTAAATATAGTTTAACAATACCAAAATAAAAATAAGTAATGATAAACTATAAGATGTTAAATAAAGAACTTTAACATAAGACGAACTTTTGTTAAAAATATATATTATACCAAAAACTACCCCACTGATAACTAACGAAACAATTATTCCGGAAAACCATTCCTTTAAATAACCTTGAATAGTATTAACAGTTTCTAGTCCATCAAAGTTTTCTAAAAGAACTGAAAATGGTAATAGTAATAGTGTACTTATTAATAGATTTTTATAATTTTTAGTCATAAAGTCTAGTTTTGTCTAAATAGTTCATATCAATTTACTAAAAATATCTACACTATCAATATTAAAATCAATTATTCTATTCAAATATTCATTTTAAAAATGTTTTTTTATGTGTGACAATTTGATAAAATTCTTGAAGGATTTTTTTCAATAATCCAATTAGTTGAGAATAATTTCATGAAAAATAGAGATGAAATATTGAGAAGAAAAATGTGGGAAAGTAACAAGGGGTAAGGTTTATCACCCCACATTATTAAACCACTACGGTGGAGTAATTTGTAGAGGAGATCCACAGATTAGAATTCCTCCCAAAAATTGGATGTAAATTCATCTA
>JGI20157J14317_10004435_pt1 | contig 10817 bp, 10 predicted proteins | sample COG_07_FD_14317 | JGI IMG/M metagenome (IMG submission 14317)
TGATCAATGACTAAGCATGTTTTCCCACGCTGTCCTGCAGTTGCAGCACACATTAGACCTGCTGCTCCACCACCGATAATTATTACGTCGTAATTGTCCAATGTCTTACTTTAATCTAGTTGAAGGGTTTACTGGCAGAGGTATTTGATAAGCCTCTTTGTTGCAATGAGTCTCTAAACTTGAGTGCATCTCTAGCGGTAAATCACGAAGTGTTGTCTTATGTCCAATGGCTTCTTTTAAGTATGAGGTATAAGGCCTGGCATGCTCAAAGAACAGTGGACTGCCACTTTGTCTTTTCTGCTCAAGGTAATAGTCAATTGTAACATCTGTAGTGAACTGTATGTTGGCTCAGATTTGATAAATCTGAGCCTTGACATGAGAAAGTCAGTAGCTTCTAGAAAGGAATAGCTGTTACTGATATCTCTTTATGAGGAATTAGTGATGGCAACTGCATTCCAAAATCAATCTAGCAGCCCGCTCTTTATGTGTTGGAATTAGCCAATGATTCAAAGTGGTTGCACAGGGACAGAAAAACTTATATTGACAGCTTTGACTTTATTATCGATGGGTGTGAGCATTTTCATCTCTGTATTTTATCGGACAAGGATAGCCTTTCAATCTGATACCGATCATAATAGTTTTTTGTCAAACATATATAAGGGATTAGTATGAGGGGTTTTATTTTTTTCGTCTTGTTTCTATTTTCGCTATCCGCTTCAGTGGTTGCTCAAACCACCCTGACAGTGACTCATGGTCCACTCGCATCGCCCACTTATATTGATGGGGGTACACCAGGCGATTCTGTTGGTGACGTTCGTATTTGGAGATTTGATGCGCAGGCATCAACCAATGAGCCAGCCGTGATGGATTGGCTGATGACGACGACTGGGCAAGCAGATTCGGCGACACAATTAGAAAGTCGCATGACTACATCTGTAGTAACAATTGGTTCAGCAGGCAAAGATACGATCCTGCTGCAAGGGATTGGTATGTACCCGACTGCAGGCGCAACACTTAAGCGTAATGCACCATTAGAGCGTGCTGTTGTGGGTGGTACTGGTCGTTATGCAGGGGTAATGGGTACTGTTCACTCAACACATTTGCCAGATGGTTCTTGGAGCCATATCATCAATTTCAAATAATTTGTCAACGCTGGGCATTGTTGAAAGGAAGACAACATGGATGATCGATACAAAGAGGGATTGGAGGAGCTAAAGAGTCATCTTGGTGGTGAGGCTGAAAAGTATCTTGAAAAAATCGAAGCCATTTCTCCTTTCTTTGCGCGTGTGAATGTCGAATTCGCCTATGGAGATATTTATAGAGAGACCGACAAGGTCTTGGATAGTGTGACCCAAGAGTTGATCACAGTCAGTGCTCTAACAGTATTGGGATATGCTACTCCACAGTTAAAAGTCCATGTTGATGCCGCACTGAATCGTGGTGCGACCAAAGAACAAATCATTGCCACCATTACACAGATGATTGATTACTGTGGATTCCCTGCAGCAACAAACGCGCTTCTGGCAGCGAAAGATATTTTTGATGCTAGAGGCCTTTGAGTCAAGCAGGGTGATTTTAGTGTTGTCTGATTTTTTAGCATGATGATTCGGTTTCTCCGTAACGGGTTCTGTGTTGCTTTTCTTCTGACTGCAGGCTCAGTGTTCGCTGAAGGTACTCCATTGCGTGTTCAGCTGCAGTGGTTTGATCAAAGCCAGTTTGCAGGGTTCTACGTTGCGGAAGCACGTAAACATTTTCATGAGGAAGGTTTGGATGTGGAGATTTTAGGACGCTCCACGAATGAAGACCCTATTTCGATTTTGCAGAGTGGCAAGGTAGATATTGCAGTCTCTAATCTCAATAACGCTCATGGATCGTTTGCTAAGGGCCCCTCCATTACCAACATCGCTCAGATCTTTGATCGTAGTGGACTGCAGGTCCTGTGTCGAATCAGTCAGGGTGTTGTCAGAGCAAAGGATGTGGTCGGTAAAAAAATTGGAGTATGGGGTATCGGTGATGAGCACCTCGTTGCCAGTATGCTGGATGTATTGCAGATCCCGCTGGATCAGGTTGAAATTGTTCAGCAACGTCCAGATGGTCAGGATTTGATTGATGGTAGTGTGCAGTGTGCAACTGCGATGAGCTATAACGAATCAGTCTCTGTACTGAATGCAGGTGTTCCAAGTTCCGATCTGATTCTTTTGCGTCCTGAGCAGTTCAATCTAGCCAACATTGAGGACGGTCTGTATGTGTTAACCGAAAGACTGGAGGATCCTGCGTTTCAGGATACCTTGGTGCGCTTCGTTCGGGCGCTGCGTAAGGGATGGGGCGATGCCAGAATTGCTCCTACATTAGCCGTTGAGGCTGTGTTACGAGTCCGCCCTGAATTGGACCGGCAATTTCAGCATCATATGCTGGAAGAGATCCTGAACTTGATCCCAGAAGAGCATGAACACTTTGGTCTTCTGGACCTTGAGCAACTAAATCGACAGTCCCTACAGATGGAGGGGCACGCACCTGGTGTCGAATGGGTTGATCAAGTCTGGACCTATGAAATCATTGAGAATCTGCTGGCAGTTGACGGATTGAGTGCAGCATATACACCTGCCACTCTTCATTATGTCAATGAATTTGTATCCCAGACTGCGTTCAAAATCTTGGTCTTTTTCGGGGTCTTTGCTTATGCACTGACCGGTGTTCTTGAAGCGATCAATCGTGGCTATGACATTTGGGGCAGGGTCGTTTTAGCTATGTTATCTGGCGTTGGGGGTGGTACTTTGCGTGACATCATTATCGGTATTGAACGTCAGCCTTTTTATTATGTTGTGGATCCTACTTATCCGGTTGGGATCTTGCTAGTTGCTTTGCTGGTCTCGTTGCTGGTTTGGTTCAAGCCAGAGCTGCCAAGTTCAAATGGATTCAAGCTGGTAAAAAGTTACTCGGACATCTTGGGTTTCACTTTTCTAGCGATCACTGGTGCGGTGATCTCTATCAGTGCGGATATGCCTTGGTTTTGGGCACCGATCTGTGCCGCACTAACCTGTGCCGGTGGAGGTGTGCTACGCGATATTGTGATTAATCGTGAGCCGTCCACTTTCCGTGGAGTGGTGTATGAAGAAGTCGCTGTTTTGGGTGGATTGTTCGTTGTCGCCGGTCTGTATGTTTCAAATTATTTTGAGCATTCTCCAGAGCCTGTTTGGCTTAGTGTGGGTGGAGGGATAATTTTAGTTTTTGTATTGAAGTGGTTGATATATCACTACGATTGGCGCTATCCAGTTCGAGAACGCGTGGTGTAGGTTTTGGTCTTCCGCATGGTCTACCGCACCTCTTAGCAATGAGAAATTAACTTGCTAATCAGTACGTTGTAGACCAAGCATCAGATGTTTTGGTGGAGGCGGTAGCTACTTTACCAACCTTATAAGTGTTTGTTTCCTTTATACAAATGGAAATTCTGAAAATTATTGTGCCCCTATTTATACCCCTAAAAGTCTTGGCTGTAGCTGAACAACTTTGGACGTTCTAGGATTGTATTGATTTGTACTTGTTTCATTTATTTTTTCCAGTGCACAATTTTATACAAAGCAGGTAGAACGATTAATGTCAAGATTGTGGATGAAATAATGCCACCGATCACAACGGTAGCTAAAGGGCGTTGAACTTCAGAGCCGATTCCCGTATTCAAAGCCATTGGTACAAATCCTAATGATGCAACTAATGCCGTCATGAGAACAGGGCGTAAGCGTGTTAGCGCGCCATTGATGATTGCATCATCTAGCGCTTGGCCATTTGCTCGTAAATCTCGAATGAATGAGACCATTACTAGTCCATTAAGTACGGCGACACCAGAAAGTGCAATAAAACCAACTGCGGCAGAAATTGAAAATGGAATGTCTCGAAGCAGTAACGCAGCAACACCACCCGTCAAGGCTAAAGGCACACCAGAAAATATAATCGAAGCATCTCGAATTGAACCCAATGCCACCACCAAAGTAACAAGAATGATGAATAAGGTGGCTGGCACAACAATAGAGAGTCGGTTAACTGCAGATTGTAAATGCTGAAATGTGCCGCCATACTCGACCCAGTAACCTGCTGGTATCTCAATATCCTCAGAGACAACTTGCTGGACTTCATTAACAAATGAGCCAAGATCACGTCCTCTTACATTTGCTGTTACTACAACACGTCGTTTACTATTTTCTCGGTAAATTTGATTATAGCCCATATCTAAGTTAATCGAAACCAATTCGCCTAATGGCACATAACTATCAGAAGCGAGTGGAATAGGAAGATTTTTAAGTAAATCTGGATTAGATCGAATGGACTCTGGGAGTCTTACTACAATATCAGCTCGTTGATCCCCCTCGTATACTTGACCAACAACTGTGCCTCCCTGAAAGGTGGCAATAATCTCTTGCAGTTGATGAATTGAGATACCATATCGTGCAAGTGCTTCTCGGTTCGGATCAATCGTTAATACTGGAAGCCCTGTTGCTTGTTCAGCAGAAACATCTGACGCCCCCTCTATTTCAATTATGGCGTGTTCAATTTCTTCACCCAAGGCAATGAGTTGGTCAAAATCATCACCAAATACTTTAATTGCAAGTTCTGCACGAACACCGGAAATCAATTCATTGAATCGCATTTGTATCGGTTGTAAAAATTCATAACGATTTCCAGGGATAGGAGTGACTAATTCTTCTAGTTCTTCGACTACTTGCGACTTAGGTTTATTCGGGTTGGGCCACTCATTACGTGGTTTCAAAATGATGAAATTATCAGCAACACTTGGAGGTACTGCATCGGTGGCAACTTCGGCTGTTCCGATTTTTGTGAATACGCGTTCTACCTCTGGCATTTTCTTGATTTGATTTTCTAGTTCTTCTTGCAAACTCACTGCTTGGCTAAGCGATGTGCCAGGAATACGTAAAGCATGCATGGCTATATCACCTTCATCTAGATTTGGGATAAATTCAGACCCTAGTTGTAAAGCGCCTAATCCACTGATACCAACTAAAGCAACCGCTGCTGAAATGACCAACCATCTTAATTTAAGAGCCATATTGAGGATGGGCTTATAGAGGCTACGTGAAAAAATAATAATTGGATTCTTCTTCTCACGTACAGGGCCGCGAAATAGAAGTGCAACACAAGCAGGGACAAAAGTAATGGAGAGTATCATTGCACTGATTAATGCAATGACGACTGTAATGGCCATCGGATGAAACATTTTTCCTTCAATGCCCGTCAATGCAAAGATCGGAATATAAACTGCGGTAATAATAAACACACCAAACAGTGCAGGGCGAATCACTTCTTTAGTGGCTTCAAATACAATAGAAAGTCTTTCTTGGAGGTTATTCATTTGACTGTCGTTAGCACTACTGAGACGTCTCATGCAATTTTCAACAATAATCACCGCGCCATCCACAATCAAACCGAAATCAAGTGCGCCAAGACTCATTAAATTAGCGCTGACGCCACTTTTTACCATGCCAGTGATTGTCATTAACATTGCAATAGGTATCACAGCCGCTGTGATGAGTGCTGCACGTAAATTCCCAAGAAGTAAAAGTAATACAGCGACAACAAGTAATGCCCCTTCAGCTAGATTGGTGCGTACCGTTTTCAATGTTTTGTCTACCAAGTTGGTACGATCGTATACAGCCGTTGCAGTAATGCCAGAAGGTAAACTTGCTTTGATGTCTTCTAATTTTTGTGCAACTTCACTTGCCACGGTACGACTATTCTCGCCGATCAACATAAATACCGTACTCATCACAACCTCACGACCATTTTGAGTGGCCGCACCGCTTCTTAATTCTTGACCTTGTTCAACTGTTGCGACATCTCGAATGCGTAAAGGAACACTATTGTGTGTCTGTATTAGGATATTTTTTAATGCATCAATTTCATTCGCTTGACCAGGCACACGCATCAACCATTGAGCACCATTGTGTTCAATAAATCCTGCGCCACGATTAGCATTATTCTGTTCAACTGCATTAAGAATATCTCGATAAGTGAGATTGAAAGCAAGTAGCTTTGCGGGATCAGGTGCAATTAAGATCTCTTTCTTAAAACCTCCGATAGGATTTACTTCCACCACACCAGGGACACGCAGAAGTTGTGGACGAATAATCCAATCATGAACTGAGCGTAAATCGGTTGGGGTAATCAGTGAGCCATCGTCATTGGTCGCGCCCAGTTCAGCATCGACGGTAAACATGAATATTTCACCTAACCCCGTTGCAATAGGGCCTAAGTTCGGTTCGAGTGAAGTGGGCAATTGGCTTTTTGCTGATATCAAACGCTCGCTTACCAATTGACGCGCAAAATAAATATCTGTGCCTTCTTCAAAAACCACAATGACTTGTGAAAGGCCATAGCGTGATGATGAACGTGTATACGATAACTTGGGTAAGCCAGACATTGTACTTTCGACGGGAAACGTGACACGTCGTTCGACTTCAAGTGGGGTATAACCAGGTGCTTCTGTATTAATCACCACTTGGACGTTTGTTATATCAGGAACGGCATCAATAGGGAGTTTTGTAAAATTCCAAACACCTAAACCAATAAGCAAAAGCACCAATAAAAATACGATGCCTCTTCGCTCAATTGAAAATCTTAAAATATAATTCAGCATGTGTATTCCTTAATGATCGTGAGATGCGCCAGATTTTTCGATGTCTGCCTTGATGAGATAACTGTTGTTACTCACATAGTGAGTACCCGCTTGTAATCCTCCTAACACTTCCACCCACACATCATCCTGTCTTCCTAATTCCAACATACGAACTTCATAGTCATTACCAATTTGCGCATAAACAACGGTGAAATCACGAAAGCTTTGCAAGCCCGAACGTTTGACTGCAAGCGGTACAGTATATTCAGCGACTTTGACGTGACCAGTAATGTGCGTACCAGGCAGTAATAAGCCATCAATATTATTTAACTCAACACGAGCAGTTACTGACTGGTTTGCATCAGCCATAATATTAATAAATGAAATTTCACCTTGATAAGATTGACCACCTATTGAAGGTGTGACGGTAACGTGAGCGCCTTTTTTAATGCGTTCACGCTCTGATGGGAAAATATGTAAGCTTGCCCATACAGTTGATGTATCCATGATGGTAAACAAACGTCTTCCATTAGTTTGTTCTTTAACATTTGCGATCTGTTCAGTGATAACTCCATCTATTGGAGCGCGAATATTGTAAGTATTTAGGCTTTCATTACTCTCAACTTTTGCAAGAAGCTGGCCTTTTTTAACGCTTTCTCCAAGCGATACATGAACTGATTGAATAACGCCGTCAAAGCGTGCACTGACTTCATTCTTGCTTTTAGGGTTAATAACCATTTGTCCATACAATGTAACTACTTCTTTCATTGTTTGTGAGCCTGCAACACTTGTCTGTAATTCAAATGCTTGGGCAATATCAGGAAGTATTGTTGTACGACCTTCAAAATTATCGTATTGCCAAGAATACGTTTTGCCTTTGTATTTTGCTTCCACTGACACGACAAAAGAATGAGGCTCATAGATTTCTGTGTCTCCTCGCAAGAAGTCACCTTGTGGTTTAAAGTGAATGTTATCTACTATGTTTCCTAAGCGCGTTAAATTGATTTGTAAGTCAACGTCATCAGGAGAAACAGGTCGATTACTGTCGGTGACCCACACGCGATATTCTGGTGGAACCCCTGTTTCAAATATAGAAAGTTCTAGTGCAAAATTATCTTTTGTAAGCATTCGACCACCATGTGAACCTTTCACGATTTCATCTTCATGGTCACTATGATCATCATGATGGTCGCATCCGTAAATAAGAAAACTAAATAAAATAATCTGAATTGTCTTTAATAAATTTTTCATAATTTTTCTCTTTTTTAATGTAATTGAGTTATTTTTTCGCCTGTTAGGCGTTCTATTTCAATCACATGTAAATGCGCGCTGGTCATGGCATCGACTAATTCAGCATTAGCTGCTAGTAATTCCTTTTGTACAATTTGCCATTCAAGAAAACTGTAAATGCCACGTTCATAAGCTCTTTTAGAGTCGTCTACAGCTTGATTAATATTTGGGATGACTTCTTCGCGCAATGCAGTGGCGCGGTGAAAACTATGTTTGAGTTCTTCATATAAAATGAATAGTTGTGTTTTAATTTTGACATCAACGACACGGGTATCCGCATCAATTTTATCAAGTGCTGCTTGTCTCGCCGCTATTTCACCTTGATTACGGTTCTTATAAGTCAGCGGAATGGTTAATCCTAAAACAAGTGCTTGATCATCCTCTTGTTCAAAACGACGCACACCTGCCGAGACGCGCCAGGGAGATTTGCTTTGTGCATTGGCAAGATGTAGCTGAGTCTCATTGAGTCGGCGTTGTGACAATAATTCTTGAATTTCTGAATTTCGATCTAGCCGCGTGATGAGCTTGTCAAAAGATTCTGTTTTTGGAAGTGTCAGTAATTTACCTTCTACGTGCGTGAACTGTGGTTCAGTCTCACCCCATTGTGCTGCCAGACGTCGATATGACGACAGTAACTCATGATTATGATCTTCTAGCTCAAGCTCTTTCATGGCTAAGTCAGCTTTTGCACGAGCAAGTTCTGCGCGTGGCGATTTGCTTGCATTTACACGCGCTGTGACTGCATCAACAATTGATTCAGCTAATGCTACTGCCTCTTTTGCATAGTCATAACGCACTTGATTAGACAAACAATCTAAATAATACCTTGCGGTATTGGCAGATTTATCAATACGCATGGTTTCGATTTTCGTGGAAGCAAAAGAGACATTGGATGAAGCAACATCAACACGGCGTTGACGAATCCCACGCTCTAATACCCACCCAATGCTTAATGTAGTTTGAGCTGCATTGATATTGCTGAAATTTCCTGTTCCTAATACGTCTTCAACTTCAAGGCTCAGTTCAGGAGAAGGGGCTAATTGCGCTTGTGCTAATAAGCCTTCTTGTATCTGCACGTGATATCCAAGTGCGACAAGCTCTGGATTATTCTCCAAAGTTTTAGCAATAGCCGTATTTAAAGTGATTATCTGTTCGGCAACCACTGTCAGTGGGCTTGCACTGATTAGTAGACAGACTAGTGTAAGTACCAATCTGTTGTTCCATAATCTCAATGTATTAAACATTGTGTTAACTCCTGCATTGCTCGGATTTATACGAGTAAAATCAAATACACAACGATGTATCCAACTAGCGGATACTTGTATGTCTAAAGAATAGTTTGATTAATGCAGGACAGGTGGGCCACGCAGAACGGGGCGCCAATAGGTATGTCTTTGATAAAGTGTGTTTCTATGTGGAGGTGGCCAAACAACAATCGCTGAAGTAACAAAGAGTATTAAAGACAGAGTGAATAAAATGGTATTTTGAATCTGCTTGAACCAATTAGCCGTCAATTCAAATAAAGAAACATCAAAATCTGAATCATGTTCATGTCCATGATCTTCTAAATCTAGTGCATTTACATGACCGATGTGTAGTTCACTAGCATGTTCATCTGTGCTGACATGAAAATGCATGCCACTCCATTGTAAGAATAGCAGGGTTAGACACATATAAATGATCAAGAATTTTGCGTTTCGATGCATCTTACAAGCGTAGCTAAATTATTTGAAAGTGTCTATTAAGAATTCTTTGTTATCCGACGAAATCAACCATGCGGATGCTTATAAGAGGCGCTACAATTAGCAGTATATTGATATAGAGATTTATTATATGTATTTAATAATAAAATCGTTCTGACAAGTGGCATCATTGTATTGATTTCAGAATTAGCAAAGAAAAGTACATTTGCGGGAGCACTCTTAGCCTTTGTCCCAGTGATATCAATAATTGCGATCTTGTGGCTCTATGCTGAAACTAAAGATGTAGAAAAAGTATCTCAACTAACGTCTAGTATTTTTTGGCTTAAGAACTAAATTAACTCTATTTGATTTTTGGGAAGGCTCATTCTCGAATGTTTCTAAAACAGTATTTACCAAAGACGGTATAGCCTCATTTAAATCTATTTTGAATAAGGACTTTGATACCATGCAGTTTAGAAATTCAAGTGGTGATGAAGAATTTGCTTTCTTCAATGAAACAAAAAGAGCTGTGCATCGTACTTTAGGAAGCGCAAACAATTATAAAAATTGCTTTTGGTTTAATGAAATATGAAGTCTCTTATAACAACTCTACTACTAGTAATAACCTTATCGTCAACTGTGTTTGGTGATGACTTTAGTGATGGTTATTCTGCATATAAAAAAGGTGACTATAAGACCGCTATGAGGTTATGGAAGCCTCTAGCTGAACAAGGTCATGCTAATGCTCAAACTAATCTTGGTTTAATGTATGACAATGGTGACGGTGTACCAGAAGATGATAAGCAAGCAGTTAAGTGGTATCGATTAGCTGTAAAGAAAGGTTTGGCTGCTGCTCAATATAATCTTGGTGTTATGTATTTTAATGGCCAAGGTGTCCCAGAAGATGATAAGCAAGCTGCTAAATGGTTTCGATTAGCTGCTGAGCAAGGTTATGCTGATGCTCAATCTAATCTTGGTGGTATGTATGCATTGGGTAGAGGTGTGCCAGAGAATAACGTCCTTGCCTACATGTGGTGGAATTTAGCAGCAGCAAATGGCATTGAAAATGCCTCCACAGGTAAAGACATTATCACCAAACGTATGACCTCTTCACAGATAGCAGAAGCTCAGAAGTTATCAGGAGAATGTCTCAAGAAAAATTATAAGAATTGTTAGCCCAGGCTAAGTAGCTTCATCGTAAGATGCGTCTGCTCTAGCTG
>JGI20157J14317_10004448_pt1 | contig 10803 bp, 11 predicted proteins | sample COG_07_FD_14317 | JGI IMG/M metagenome (IMG submission 14317)
GTTTCCTCTGGGAAATCACCACCTGAACTACCTGTATCGAATTCAGCTGCATCTACTTCTCCTTCAATATTGGGAGCACCATATCTTAAAATACGAGCAATAGCGTTTTCAGCATTCTCTTGCTCGTTTAAGTTAAGTAAGTAGTATTTTTTACCTTCAATCTCAGCAATAAATGTTCTAGGAGTATAGACTAAATAGAAATTTTCGTTGTTTTTTAGATTGATACGGAATGTAGTTGGTTTAGGTGCTACCCAATCAATTGATGCTACGAATAAATCAAATTGTGGACCTAATAGAGATACTATTACGTCCTTCAATTCTGGGAATTTAGTTAATTCGTCATANTCGACNGCAGCTTGCTCTATGCTTACTCTATCTTTATAAACGGTTTTAACTAAGACCTTNATTTTATCTCTTAGTTCCTGTTTAGTCATTATTTAGACTTTAATTGTTGTGCTAATTTTTCAGCAATTTCACCAAATGGTGATGTGTTAGGACGAGCTAAATCTTGCTCTTTTCCCATTTGCATTTTAAGTAAATCGTATGCTCTACCAATTGCATCTGATAATTCGTTATGAGCTCTATCTTCATTACCCATAGCAGCTTGATCGTATGCTCTACTTAAAGGATCATGCAATTCATCATCGCCTAAAACGTTATAGAAATAAGCATCGTTGTCTTGTAAGTGTTTTTCAAGTTCAGTATCGTCCATATCTAAGCCCATTTCCATAGTTTGGATAGCGGCTTTAATATCGTTGATTGAACCTAGTGACCAAACACCTTCTTTAAGTTCTTTTGTTTCTTCTAAGAAGCCCATTTTTACAGCGTATTTGTAACGAAGTTGATCATCAGCGTAAGGGTCGTTTCCAAACGAATATGCACTATCTCCTCTTACAGCAAGGTCAAGGGCAGACTTTTGTTTATCGTCTAATCTTCTGTCATTGATTCCTATAGCATTTTCATCGATTACATCCTCTTCAGCAGCAACATCTACCATAGCATCGATTTGAGGTTCTTTGATCTCAAAATCTAGGTAATGTTTAGCTGAGACTAGCATGTCTTTAGATTTGATGATTTTAGCTTGCCACCAGTGTGGGAAATCTACTTCTTCAGATCCAGCTTCGAATTCATCTACCATTTGATAAAGCTCCATAGCGTATTTTCCAATACGATATAGATCACCTTTTAGCATGTGTGGTTCGTTGTCTTGATGTCCAAGATCTAGATCTTCTTCAAGATCTTCATCTTCCATCAATTTGAATTCCTTATCTTTACCAATTTTAGGCATTTTATCCGCTACAGCAGCTGCATCATCGTCAGTGAATTCTTCGCCTCTACCAATCTTATCGCTAGCAGCTTTTTCAGTAGCATCTACTTCGCCTATATTTTTTTCGATAGCAGCTCCACGTTTTTTTTCGTAGTCCGAAAGTTTACCGTCTTTATTTAAGTCGGCTTTCTTTGGGTTTTGGAGAGCATCTTTTACTAGCTCTTTGATTTTATCTTGATCCATTCCTTCTGATTTCTTTTTTGCTAAATTAGTAGCGCGACCATACATTACTGCTTCCGCATCCTTACCATATTTCTGAACTAGCGCACGTTTATTATCCTTCATTTTCATGATGATATCTTCGCGTTTAGCTAATTCAGATTTGGTAAGTTTACGTTCGTTCATGTCTTATTTTTTATCTTCAGCAACTGATGCTTTACGATATTCAGAAATCAATTTTTTGATTCCACCTAATGCTTTACGAGCTCTACCATGAGCTGCTTTAGAAGTACCTGCGTGCTCCATTGTAAATGATTCGTATAATGCGTCTAGTTGTTCTTTTAATTCTTGAGTGTTCATAGCTTTTATTATTTATAAATTATTATTTGATTTTATTCCACATTGGGAACATTACTGATTCGTTAAGATTTTCCTTAACTTCTTCGTCTTTAGCTTCTTCAAGACCTAATTCGGCTTCCATTTCTGGGAGTTCAGCGTCGCTAGCTCCATCAATATCTAAATTCATTTCAGATACGTTTCCAGCTACGTGAGCACGAGTGAAATAAGTAATTGTGTTACCAATTTGGTCTTGTAATTTAGTATCACCTAAAGATTCAGCAGCTTCTTGAGCTTTCATAAGTAACGCTTGAACTTCTTCTACGTCTTCGCTCTCGCCAGGCATTGAAGCTTTAATATCAACGTCTACTTCTGATTCTTCATCGTCAACTTTAACGTCTACGTCTTTTTCAACATCAACATCAATGTTTTCGTCGTCTTCAACTTCAACGTCTTCAGCCTCTTTCATGTCTTCTTTTTCGTCGCGCATACCGTCTAAGTAGCCTTCTTCTTCAGCATCAGTACGAGCATTTTCGCTCATAGCGGCTTTGATCATTTCTTTTAATTCAGATTTTTTCATTTTATTTGATTTAATTTCTTTAACTTCTTGACCTTCATCTACCAAAGTCATTACCATACCAATCATTGCAGCTACAGTACCAATACCAGCTGTTATAGCACCAGCATCAGTATGACCAAATCCATGACCTGCAATAAATGCTGTTGGTAATCCTAGTCCTACTAAAGCTGCACCTATTTTTTTTCTAAGATTTTCATCTAATTCTTGTGATTCATCTAGACCGCCTGAAATAATTTTGCCAATTTCTTTGGCTTTATCTAGAGTAATATCTTCTTTGCTGTAGTTAGGGCCTAATACTTTTTCAGCCGCAGCCTTCATTGATGCTTGTTCTTCGGGTGAAAATTTACTTAAAAGTTTTTTACCCATAGATACCATTTTATCTTTAATTGTATCTAATATGCCTTCGTTTAACATTTCTCCTTCTTCCATATAATCGTCTGTTTCTTTTCTACGTTCCATATAATCGGTATCTCCACCCATTTCAGCTTTTGATTGTTCAGCATCTAACATTGTGAAACCTGAACCATCCATAGTAGCTACTAAGCCACCTTTTTCGCTGTTTCTAATTTCATACCCGTTATCTGTTGGTTTAACTCTAAACATACCACCCCAGCCTTCACCAGTACCATACTTGGCATCGTCTTCTGGTGTTTGTTCTGTTGCTTCTGTATCTAGTTCGAATGACATTCCATCTACATTACCTACTTTGTAAACCATGTAAGTTGAGAATCTATCACCTTCAGCATCTTCTGCAGTAAAAGCATCAGCTACCATTTGAGCCATATCCCTAACTTCTTCTGGGGAGATTGCATCTGTGTTTTCGTTTAATTCACCTTCAGCTAAATCTCTTTTTAACCCTTCACGTTCAGTATTATCTAGTGAATCTACAAAACTTTGTAAGTCAGTAGGGAAAACTGTTTTATAATCTATAGACTTTTTTAGTTCTAGATATTTGTCTAGAATTGGATTTTTAAAATCTTCTTCGTGTAATTTTCCTTCAGCTAAATATTTTGTTAAATCGAAATTATTCATTTTATTTTATTTTATTATTCGTCCCAATCTTTTTTAAGGTCTTCCATTTTTTGAATAGCTACTTTAAGTGCTTCTTCTTTTGAACTAAATGGGCCCTTATATTCTGGTTTGTTAAATGCTGTTATTATATGGACTTCATATTCATTTTCATCTTGTTCAATGTATATGTTGTCTACTTCATCTCCTTCGATTCCATTCATAGGTGCTTCAAATCCCATAAGGCGGCCTTGTTGAGATTCTTTTTCGTAATCATTAGAAGTATCAATTTTTTTCCAACCACTTGGAATTGATGCTTCATATAGCTTACCTTCAGCTAAATATTTTGTTAAATCGAAGTTATTCATTATAATATGCTATATGTGATAAATATGGTTATTTTTTGGACTGATACGTTCCTTTCTTGTATTTTGCGGATTTCGTATTTTTTACAAATTGTTTTCCTTTTTTACCTGCTGCTTTTTTCTTACGTGCAGTTGAAGCTCTTTCAGCTTTGGTTAAGGATTGTGCTTTTTTCTTTGGTAGACAACGAGAAGGATTTTTCTTGTTCTTCATAGTACCACAAGGGCCGGTAATATTACCAGCCGTATCAATACGAACCCAATCCTCTTTCTTAAACCAATCGCGGAGTGATTCGTCTATGATTTCCTTTACTCGTTCGCGTGTCATATTAAGCTGATCGTGCAAGTTTAGCTCCGATAGCTGCTACGTCTGCTATGTCTACTCCAATTTCAGCAGCTTTAAGACCCGCTACTACAGAACTTGCAGCGTGGGCTGCTGACCATCCTGTTGCAATTGCTGCTGCTATTAACATTCCAGCATAGGCTTTTTCAGCATCCTCTTCAGCATTTCTAAATTCTGTAGCGTCTATCTTTTTATTTCTATCTCGGTCGTATAAACTAGGGTAGGCATTTGTTAAACCTTTAGCAATTAGTTTTACATAAAAATGGTGTAATTTGTTTCCTGCTTTTTCAAGTGCTCTACTAACCATATTCCCTTTTTTACCATCTTCCTTGTCTTTATTAAGGCCAAATATCCACCCAATAGCTTTAGAGATTTTACCTAAGACTTTTAATATACCAGGGGCTCCTACTACTAAAGCAGCAATGGTAACACCTACAGCTTCGTTAAGTTCTTGATTTTTCTTACTTACAGGTTCATTTTCTAATGCTTTAGCATCACCTGCAGCTTGTTTTAAAGAAGATTCTAATTTTTTAATCATTTCTTCTTCAGACATTTCTTCACGAAGAAGTCTATTTTCAGCTAAATATTTTTTTAAATCAAAGTTACTCATAATTATCCTTTTATTTGTCCTTTACATACTTTAACAGCGCGACCTGAGAGGTAAGCAGATGATTTTTCACCAGCTGCTTGTCTTTTTTTAATATATGCTTTACCTTTAGCACATAATTCTTCTTCGATTACGCCTTCGCCTAATTGTTTTAGTTCGTCTAAATCCTTAATAACATTCATAAGGATTTTATTCATAGTAGCAGTATCTAAACCTTTAGTTTTACCTTCTGGGTTATCGTCTGTTTTGAGGAATTGAGAATAGCCTTCTTCTTCTTTAAGGACTTTTTGGATCATGTCCTTTACTTTCTCAAGTGCAGATTTAGATGCTTCTTTAGTTTTATCTTGTGTTTTTTCGTCTTTATAGTAGATACCTGTGTTGTATTCTTCCATTTCACCTTTCCTTTTACCAAAAGTTTTATGAACTAATTTATCTAAGTCTTTGTGAAATTCATTTTCCTCATCTTCTGTAGCTTCATTTATACCATCAAACTCTCTTTGTTTTAAAGCAGCCATAATAGCGTATACAGCATCTTGTTCGCTGTAACCATATCGTTTAGCCATTGCTTTAATAAAACGGTTTAATGCATTAGATACTTCTGGGTTGAGAGCTTCGTCTATAGTAGCTTCTTCAAAATAATCTTTAGCACCACCATTTACTCTACGAATATCGCTATATTCTCTTCTTGATAGATTTGATGAATCACCTGCTATAATAATATCATTACGACCATATCCTAAACTATCAACTGCGTTGGAGAGATCAAAAAGCATATCATCTGGGGCATTCATACCTGTGATGACTTCGATTTCATTGAATTTAGGAACAAGTAATACAGTTACAGGGTGTCCTGTTTGTTCTACTGCTTTTACTACTTTAGCAAAGTCTACTTGGTCTAATTGTTTACCTTCTTCTAATGGTTTAGAAAAGAATTCTTGTATTTTTTTAATATCTTCCATTATGCTTTTGTATAGTCGAGTTTATACAACCTACCTTGTTCTCTACGAGCAGCATCTCTGATTGCTGTTTTTACTTCCTCGGCCGAGAGTGAGGCATCTAATTTAACTTCCATTTCAAATGGCTCGTCTGGACCACCTTCATCTGGGTTGGCTGTAATGCCTTCTACCTTATATACTACCATCTCGTAATCAGAGATTTCTTCGTTTATACCTAATTCAGCATGTAATACCTCCATAAATGGATTAAAATTATGAGCACCATACTCATCTTTAAGTATAGTAGCTACAGCTTTAGCAAAATCAGAATACCCTAAAGATTCATCAACTCCCGCTATCGCTTGATCTATTGCTTTTGCTGCTAGGTCTGCCTTTTCTTCGTACAGGTTTGCTTCCTTTAGATACTGGTTTTTGAACCACTTTCCCGTGTTGAATTGACTCATCTTTTTCTTTTTTAGGTTGTTTTATTTCTTCCGTAGGATGATCTTCTTTAATTACAGGAATACGTTGTTTAGGAGAAACATCTCTTACATAAGTTGTTCTTCCTTTTTGTATTTTATTTTGTCCTGGTTGGAATTTCATTGGTTATAAATATGGTTATTTTTTGAGGGATTCGAGGTATGTAATAGTTTCGTCTATTGACTTTTGAGCTAATTCTTTATTTATACTACCTTTCCAATTCTCTACATCACCAGCTTCAGTAACAAATCCTTGATTTGAATTTGTTAACATTTCTTCTGCCCAAGATTTATAATTTTTAATATAATCATCTACAGCATTGTTTGTCATAGCTTTTTTCCAATCATCCCATAAGCCATTTAATTTTAAATCATGTTCAAAATCAACGTGGCAATTATAACAACGTCTATAATTATCCCAAAAAAGTTTATCGTTGTTTTGGTTCATGATTTTTTTACAAGTAGGACAAAACATAGGCATAGATACCTCTTTTGCTTTATCTAATCGAGTTATATTTTGTTTTAAACCACCTTTAATAGTCCATTCACGACCATTTTCAGTCCAAATATCACCTTCTTTTCTTAACTCATTTACTTTAGTATAACCAATACCATCAACTGTACGTTCACCTGCTTTACCTTTTAAAACATTACGTAAACGTTGAACGTCTTTTTTTGCAAATTCTTTTTTTAGAATGTTGTCTTTCATAAACCTAATTTATCTAATTCTGCGTTAACTTGCTCTGGGGATTTGTATAAAATACCTATACCACCTGCTGATACCCATTGTTGGATGTTATCCTCTCTATCATCAATTAAGATGTGGTTTGGAGCAGCATAGTTTTTCTTATTGTAAGAACGAGCTAAAATTAATTTTGTATTTGGAGTTTTATCACGTCTCCATAAACGTTTTCCTATTTTGGATACTTCACTGCGTGAAGGTGATGATAGTAGGACATGATCGAATTGAGAGGCTCTATTGTAAAGCTCCTCACCGCCAGGCATCCATTTCATACCACGCCAAAAACCTACCCCAGCACCATCAATCTCACCCCAGAATTCATCTGGTGTATGGGTTGATTCATAGTCTTTTGGGTATTGACCTGTTAGTTCTTTGAATTGCTCGTCAAAATTAACGAGCACACCATCCATGTCTAAAAATATTTTGTAGTCCATAACCTTTTCTTCATTTTCGAATACCGGTAAAGATAATGCCTTTCTTCTGCTTCTCCAAAGATTTAGTATGATTTCTTTATCTTCTTTTGCCTCAAGACCAGGAGCAATATCTAAATAGTTTTTAATAACATCTTTAAATGGTTTTCTAGTTTTTTTAGCTTTTAAATATAAACCTTGAAGCATAGCATCTACTTCTTTTTCAAGCTTATAGTAGTCGCTTCTAGGTAAAATTTTAAGCTTATTGATCATATCACGAATTTGAATATCATCATCCATGTATTTACCTTTATCAATTAAATTACCTTCATCATCGTATACTTGACCTCTAACATTATCTCCTGCTTGAGTTAAATGTTCAATCTCGTGTCTAATAACATCTGAAACGTCAGCTGAGATTTTAGACCATGCTTGAGGTAAGATTTTAGGGTTAATTCTAAACATTGTAGCTACAAAAGGCATTTTACCTTTGTCTTCACCACTGTTTGAAGTGCCATCTACCTCGTATCCGTCTATTTTTTTATCAAATTCTACTATACCAACATAGTTGAATTCAATTTCTCTACCTTTACCATCAAAATCATCAATATCAATATCAACGAATGATTTTTTAGGTAATGGTTTTTTCTTTGAATCTTCAACCCATTTATTGATTGTAGCTTTAGTTAGTTTAGTAGTTAATGAATCGTAAGCACCTTCAGCCATTAATTCACGGGCGAATTGGTTTAAACCAAATGGGTCTTTACCTAAATTTTTATCAAAGCCTTCGCTTACTACAGGAGATAACATTATTACCTCATCTGAGGTGCTCATTTTCCAATCTCCCGGGAGTTTAGATAGATTTTTATTGATAAATGCTTGGTACAGTTTACCACGTTTTGAATCTGGGTTGGCGTATTTACCTTCTGTATCATCTTTAGCATAAAATTTAACTAAATCTAAAGTAGTAGAATCGATCTCGTTTACTCTGTTTATCAGCTGAATGATGATATCTGTAAGGGTAGCTAGTATTTTATATTGTTCGCCTTTGTTTATAGCATCGTCTCCACCTTCTTCAGTAGTAAAGTCTACACGAAGTGTGGTTATCGCTAATTCATCTTCAGGTTTATCAACTGAAGCATCAACTGTAACTCTATATCTGGTTCTAGATTCGTAAGAGATAACCTCAATAGCAGGTAACATATCGTAATACTCTACTGTATCCTCGTTTTGGTTTGATATCTTACGTTCAATTTCTTTAGCTATTTTTTCAATCTGAGCAGGATTCCATTCTAGCTTTGCAGCTGATGCATCTCCTATTTCATTTAAGCTATCAGTCCAATTTCTAAACGTCATTGTACCTTTTAAGTTAGCTTCGGCTTCAATATCGTTTAGGTGATCGTCTTCTTGAGTATTTGTAGTTGTAATGTTACCTAATCTACCCTCTAGATTTTGGATGTGGTGGATCATCTCATGTGCGTAACTACGCGCAATATCTTTGGGATGACGGCCTTCAGTATATAGGACAATAACCTTGTTGATTGGATCATAGTACGCCGTCTTTCCGAAGAAATCCCGAGCGTTTTCAGTATCACCATCTACAAACTCAAGTGCTGGTAAGGGTTCAATGTTATACCCTTTATTGATCATATGTTGAGTTAACTGATCGATTTTACCTTTAATATCTATATCTTTAGAATACGAAGCGTTTTCGTTTAATAAAGCCTCACCATTTTTAAAGTAATTATCCCAAAAATAATTTAAAGCAATTTTACGTTCACCGCTTAATTTTTGAGCTAATTCTTTATATCTGTTTGGGAATTTTTTTAGAACTGAGAATATGTCAGCGTGTTTAGCCCAAAATCCAATTTCTTCATCCTCTAACTCATTAACTGCAGGTCTTAGGATGTTAAATATTTCATCTTTTTCTTTTACCTGAGTAGGTAAAAATTGGGTAAATGCTTCTCTGTTTCCTGCTAATAATGCTTTACGAGCATTAGTTCCGCTCATACCAGCATCTGAAGTTTTAATTATCTTAACTTCAACATTATTGTACTTATCTTCAGCTTTATCAATAGCGGCTGTACGAGTAGCTATATCAGATAAATCTTCGTCTTTACCATCTCTAGCACCTAAAATCCAATATATAGTATCATCTGGATTGTTTTTAGCATAGCTATAAACAGCTCCAATTGGAGGTTTTGTAGCAGGTTGTATTTCTACCTTCATAGGTAGATAATTTTGATAAATTTCCCATACTAAAATTGATTCAGCTTGTTCAATACCATCTCTAACACCACTACCTACTAGCACTATTAGTTTATCTATCTCTGGGTATTGTTTTAGTGCTTCTTCTACGACTTGAAAATGACCTGCTGTAGGTGGTTTAAAACCACCAGCATATAAAGCTACTACTTCTTGTTTATCCTCATTAAGGATACCATCTACTAGATGTTTAGTTAACTCGTTCATGAACGTAAGAAATTCTGTAATTTACTTTGAGCCTCGTCTTTAGATACAGTGTAGGCAAGTATACTTTCTAAAAAATCATCATTTAACATAGCTTGAATTTCTGCATTTAATTCAGCTTTTTGTTTATCAGATTTTTCTTGTTGAGATGGTGTTTTAGGTTTAGTGTTTTTGGGAGCAAATGGTTCTAAATAAGTTTGAAGTATATCTTCAATGTCCTCTATTTTATTACCCTCTAACGTATTAGCTACTGCTGTAAAGTTATTACCAAATAAATCAGCGTATGGTTTTAGATTATCTGTTACACCCTTCCAGGTACGTAATACAATAGCAGGTGCTAAACTTCTATCTTCACCACCTGATTTTTCAAATCTATCTTGGTTTTGTTTAAGTGAACGCTCTAGATCAGTATAAACATAAAGCATAAACACATCGTATCCCGCTTCTTCTAATTGATCTTTTAACTCGGCTGTTTTTTTATATGAAGCTGCTGTACCATCTAAAACAAAGGATTGTTTACCGTCTATTACACCTTGTAATTCACCCTTAAATTCTTTATTAGCGGCAGCCATTGCTTTAGCTTGCTCGCTTCTTTCTTCAGGTGTTGCGTTTTTTAAATCTAAAGTAACGTTAGCTTGTTTAAGTTTATCAATGAATACATTATCTATATTCATAATTTTTAAACCTCCTAGATCTAATCCCTTAAGGATTGTACCTTTACCAGCACCAGGAGCACCAGCTAATATGATAGCTTTTGGTTTACCTTCCACTTCATTTAATAATTGTACTAACGATATCATAAACACGCGTTTACCATAAATATACGAAAGATTCTTTTAATCTCCAAGTATTCGGCGCGCAGATGTTCTAAATTTAGTAAAAGCTGGTTTGTGTGATGGGTTTTCAAGATCAAACAATTTTTTAACTGTTTGAAAAATGTCAAGATTTTCTTCTTGGCTACGAGATGATTCATACATTTCCCAACCTTTACCTTGAATTTTACCTTCTTTAGGACCACGTTTATTTGATTTTAACCATAAAACACC
>JGI20157J14317_10004452_pt1 | contig 10796 bp, 9 predicted proteins | sample COG_07_FD_14317 | JGI IMG/M metagenome (IMG submission 14317)
AATCCACCTTTACGATTACTTGATGAAAGGTCCATGTGGAGCCATGGAACATTGTTATCAATAAAACGACTCAAAAATCGAGTTGCATGAATATGATCAGGCCCACCTTCCAATGTACATTGCTTAATATCTGCAATTTGACTCTTTAAATCTTCCTCGTAATCCTCATCGGATGGAAATGCCGTTACTCTTTCCCCTACTTCAGAACCCGCACCCACTGCCATGCAACCCAGAGCAGCATGATTACTTAATACACCACTGTATCTATCTCCCATAGCGACATGCATACAACCTGTTAGTGTCGCAAAATCAATAATTGCTTTTGGTTTTTTTCTGGATGCCATGGTTAAGGTGTCGGCTAAAACCATTCTTCCTTCGGCATCGGTATGAATAATTTCGATGGTCATACCATTAAGGGCTTTTACAACATCATCTTGCTTGTAAGCTTTGGGGCCTATATGGTTTTGTGCTATTGCTAACCAACAATCAAGCTTCACTTTTACCTTGGGCATCAGAAATAGCCTTTAAAATACCTAACACAACAGCTGAACCATTCATATCCTCATGCATACCACTCATAAACTTAGCGGGTTTTAAATTATGTCCCCCGGTGTCAAAACAAATCCCCTTTCCTACTAAACTTATGGTTTCTTTTGCGCCTTTAGGTGAATATGTCAGATGAACAATTGCAGCATCTTGCGGCTCAGAGCCTTGTGCAACAGCATAAAAAGCACCTGCACCCATTTTTTTTAGTTTAGGCATCGTGAATTCCTCTACTTTCCAGCCATTATCCTTAGATAGCTTTTTAATTTTCTGACGGTAAATAGTTGGCGTTAACTGGTTTGGTGGCGTTATGGTCAGTTCTCTTGTGAGTGTATTGCCAGCCACTAACGCTTCAATATCTTTAAAGTTGGTTTTTGTAATTCCGAAAACATCAATCGATTTCAGATTTTTTCTTTTAGCATCTGATTTTAAATCAGGCAGATTTTGAGAATTAATTGAAGCCACATAAACCGCTTGCTTAGTCCATTCCTCATGCTTTTTAGATTCATTGACTATTACAATTGACTTTGGATTTTCTGAAAGAATTTTTTCAAATGATTTTCTCAGCAAGGTTTGTATTTGAAATGTACTTTTATTATCTGACACCATTAACCATGTAACCAAATTTCCATTATCAAGTTCTGCAGAAATGGCAGATTTTTTTAAATCTGAAATTTTTCCACCTTGTCTTTTAATAATGGGAAGAAGAGATCTACTTAATAATGGACTTGACTGCTTTTCATTAAATAACACTATAGTGTGAGGATTTTTCTTTAAAGCTAATTCAGAAGGTATTTTACTATTTTGACCAATCTTAATATTCATTTTTAAATCCTTAATTTTATTAAAAAACAATAACTTAGATGCATAAAAGTGACGTTGCTAAACTAAAAAAGCTTGACCAATCAGGGCAAAACCTTGAAAATTACAATTAACTCTACTGCCTAGACACAAATAAATACAGTAAATTCTATCTTAATAAATATTTTATTAAGGTCAATTTTTAAATTACGAATATTTCACAGGATAAGCAAATTAATATGGACCTAAGTCTTGATAATGATGAACTAGAAACCCAAGAATGGATTGAAGCACTTAACTCCGTTATAGATGCTGAAGGGTCAGAACGCGCACATTTCTTGATTGAAATGATGATTGATCAAGCTCGCCGTTCAGGTTCTAACCTCCCATACAATGCAACAACAGCTTATGTGAACACAATTCCTACGCATCTTCAACAAAGGCATCCAGGCAACCCTGATATGGAGAGAAGAATTAGGGCTTTGATCAGATGGAATGCGATCATGGCTGTATTAAGAGCCAATACAAAATCCCCTGGNATAGGCGGTCATATTGCAAGTTTTCAATCTGCAGCAACGCTTTATGATGTTGGATTTAACCATTTCTTTAGGGCAGAAAATGATTCTTTTGGCGGTGATTTAGTTTATTTCCAAGGACATTCATCACCTGGTATATACGCTCGTGCTTATCTCGAAGGGAGAATGACAGAGGAGCAATTAGATAATTTTAGAATGGAAACAAAAGGTAATGGCTTGTCCAGCTACCCTCACCCTTGGTTAATGCCCGATTTCTGGCAGTTTCCAACAGTTTCAATGGGCTTGGGACCTTTAATGGGGATTTATCAAGCGCGCTACCTAAAATATTTACATGACAGAGGTATTGCTGATACTTCTGATAGAAAAGTATGGGTATTTTGTGGTGATGGTGAAATGGATGAACCAGAATCGCAAGGAGCAATTTCACTCGCTGCAAGAGAGAAATTAGATAATTTAATTTTTGTGGTTAATTGTAATTTGCAAAGATTAGATGGTCCAGTAAGAGGTAATGGCAAGATAATTCAAGAATTAGAATCAAATTTTAGAGGTTCAGGTTGGAATGTACTTAAGGTCATTTGGGGTTCGTATTGGGACCCATTATTTGCAATGGATAAAGATGGCTTAATGAAAAAAAGAATGGAAGAATGTGTTGATGGTGAGTTCCAAAATTTCAAAGCTAAAGGTGGTGCGTTCACCCGAGCAGAATTTTTTGGTAAATACCCTGAGCTTAAAGAGAGAGTAGCAGCAATGTCTGATCAGGATATATGGCGATTAAATAGAGGGGGTCATGATCCTCATAAAGTTTATGCGGCTTACGCAGCTGCAGCTGCTCATAAAGATCAGCCATCTATTGTTCTTGCTAAAACTGTGAAGGGTTACGGTATGGGGGATGCTGGTGAAGGACAAAATATTACTCACCAACAAAAGAGTATGGATATTGAATCACTTAAAACTTTCAGGTCAAGATTTGACTTACCAATTAGCGATGAGGAAGTTGAAAGTCTTTCTTACTACAAACCAGCAAAAGACTCACCTGAAATAAAGTATATGATGGAGAGAAGAGAGGCACTTGGTGGCTTTTTACCCAAAAGGAAAAAACAAGGAAATAAACTTAATGTGCCGTCGATTGAGGCCTTTTCAAATCAATTAAAAAGCTCTGGTGACAGAGAAATTTCAACTACCATGGCCTTTGTAAGAATACTTACTACCCTCGTTAAAGATAAAGATATAGGTAAATTTATCGTACCGATTGTTCCGGATGAGGCGAGAACTTTTGGTATGGAGGGTATGTTTAGACAATTAGGTATTTACTCATCGGTTGGTCAGCTTTATGAACCTCAAGACTCTGATCAAGTCATGTTTTATAAAGAGAAAAAAGATGGGCAGATATTAGAGGAGGGAATTAATGAAGCAGGCTCTTTTTCATCATGGATTGCTGCTGCAACTTCTTATAGTAATTCAGGCATTCAAACCATCCCCTTTTATATTTTCTATTCGATGTTTGGATTTCAAAGAATTGGTGATCTAGCCTGGGCTGCAGGTGATTCTCGCTCGAGAGGTTTTTTATTAGGGGCGACAGCGGGCAGAACTACGCTCAATGGAGAAGGATTGCAACATGAGGATGGACATAGCCATTTATTGTCAGCGACCATCCCTAATTGTGTGTCTTATGATCCTTGTTTTTCCTACGAGTTAGCAGTGATTATGCAAAATGGTCTAGAGCGAATGATAAAAAACCAAGAAGATGTTTTCTATTACATCACCCTCATGAATGAAAATTATCAACATCCAGAAATGCCAAAAAATATCAATGAAGATATTATTAAAGGCATTTATAAGTTCTCTGAGAGCAAGACCAAAGGACCTAAAGTTCAACTCATGGGGAGTGGAGTTATATTGAGAGAAGTTATTGAAGCTGCCAATATTCTAGAAAAAGATTTTAAAGTGAGTTCAACCGTTTTCAGCGTGACAAGCTTTACTGAAGTCAGAAGAGATTCGCTCGATGTTGAAAGATGGAATATGCGAAATCCAGAGAAGGTTGAGAAGCAATCAGTGCTCGACAAAATAATTGTAGATTTAGAGTCACCTATAATCACGGCGACAGATTATATGAAATCTTTTGCTGAACAAATAGCAACATTTTTACCTAATAAATTTATTTCACTCGGAACCGACGGTTTTGGACGTTCTGATAGTCGTGAAGCTTTGAGAGATTTTTTTGAAGTCGATCGCTATCATATTGTAATAGCTGCTTTGAAAGCATTAACTGAAAGAAAAGAAATAGATAAATCAGTTTTACTTCAGGCCATCAAAAAATATAAAATAGTGAACGATAAACCTAACCCGGTATCTTTATAAATATGAGTTCAGAAAAAATTCTTATACCAGATATTGGTGATTTCGACAGTGTAGATGTCATCGAGGTGTTGGTGAATATTGGAGACACTATTGAGTATGACATGCCACTGATTACCGTCGAGTCTGATAAAGCTTCAATGGATATTCCTGCACCCAAGGATGGTGTTATCAAAGACTTAAAAATTAAAGTGGGTGATAAAGTTAAAGAAGGGAGTTTAATCGGTTTAATTGAGGTGACAGAAACAAAAAAAGAAGTTAAAACTGAAATAAAATCCGCACCTGAAGTTGAAAAAAAAGAAGATATAGAAAAAATAACACACACTCCATCGAGACCTGCTCCTGAACCACCAGAGAAAAAAGCAGCGAAAGAAATTCCTATTCCTATTGGTGAAAGTGTTCTTAACGGTGATACTAGAAAATCGCATGCAGGTCCATCGGTTCGAAAGTTTGCGAGAAACTTAGGAGTCAATCTTTCCTTTGTAGAGGGAAGTGGCAATAAAAATAGAATACTTATCGAAGATGTGGAAAGCTATGTTAAAGGTGAATTAACAAAACCGAGAACTGAAAATATGGGTGCGAGTTTTGCTCCCATTCCAATGCCTAATATTGATTTTACAGAATTCGGTAAAATTGAAACAAAACCTCTTTCAAAAATTAAGAAAATATCAGGTGCAAATCTTCATAGAAATTGGGTAACGGCACCCCATGTAACTCAGTTTGATGATGCCGATATCACTGATTTGGAAATTTTCAGAAAATCAATGCAAAAAGAAGCTGAAAAACGTGGTGCTAAATTAACCTTGCTTGCCTTCCTCATGAAGGCGTGTGTCAATGCTTTAAAAGCATACCCAATGTTTAACAGTTCATTATCTCCTGATGGAGATAATTTAATTTTGAAAAGTTATTACAATATTGGTTTTGCATGTGACACGCCGGATGGGCTAGTCGTTCCTGTTGTGAAGGATGTTCAAAAAAAGGATGTGATTGATATTGCTGAGGATCTCGGAAATCTTTCTGAAAAAGCAAGGGCAAGAAAATTAAAGATGGATGAAATGCAAGGTGGTTGCTTTACGATTTCAAGCTTAGGTGGTATTGGAGGTACAAAATTTACACCCATCATCAATTGTCCAGAGGTTGCAATATTAGGTGTATCTCGTGCATCAATGCAGCCTGTTTATAATAAAACAAGTGAGGATTTTGAAGCTAGACTTATGCTCCCACTATCTCTCTCATATGACCACAGAGTTGTTGATGGTGCTGATGGTGCGAGGTTTACCAGTCATTTGTGTATGATGTTATCTGATGTAAGGCGCCTCCTCCTTTAAACCGAATGACACAATTAAAAAAAATAAATATCCCAAATATCGGAGACTTTGATAGCGTTGAAGTTATCGAAGTNATGGTAAAAGTTGGTGATGAAATNAANGAAGAGGATTCTTTAATTACAGTAGAGTCTGACAAAGCTTCAATGGATATTCCCTCACCTGAATCTGGTTTGGTAAAATCTATAGATATAAAAGTAGGTGATGTTGTCAAGGAAGGTTCTTTAATTTTATCAATTGAACCTCTAGCATCAGATACTCCCCAACGAATCAAAAAAAGAACCACCCAAACAAGATACTAAAAAAACACAGGTTGAGCCTGCATCTGAGAGTGAGAAAAATGATGATGAATATGATGTGGCTGTTCTCGGATCTGGACCTGGTGGTTACACTGCAGCATTTAGAGCAGCTGATTTAGGCAAAAAAGTTATTTTAATCGAGCGATACTCAACAATTGGGGGTGTTTGCCTCAATGTAGGCTGCATTCCCTCTAAAGCGCTTCTTCATACAGCAAAGGTCATAACAGATGCGGAGGATACATCTAGTCACGGTGTTTCGTTTAATCAACCTCGATTGATCTTGACCAACTCAGGAATTGGAAGTCTAACAAAGTAGTTAAAAAACTAACTATGGGTTTAGCACAAATGGCAAAGCAAAGAGATGTAAAAATTATTGAAGGAGAAGGTAAATTTATATCTCCACATCAAATAAACGTTGAGCTCAATGATGGCACAAAAAAAATTATAGGGTTTAAATCGGCTATTATCGCTGCTGGATCTCAATCATCTAAGATTCCTAATACACCAGAGGATGAAAGAATTATGGATTCAACTGGCGCATTAGAACTTAAAGATATTCCTAAAAAATTACTTATTATTGGTGGTGGAATTATTGGGCTTGAGATGGGGACTGTATATGACGCACTAGGAAGTGACGTATCGGTAGTAGAGTTAAGTGACGGTTTAATTCAAGGCTGTGACAGGGATATTGTTAGACCACTTCATAAAAGAATGGAAAAACGTTTTGAAAATATTTGGTTAAATACAAAAGTCACTGGCATTGACTCTAAAAAAGAAGGGGTCGTTGTACATTTTGAAGGTGAAGATGTTCCTGCAGAAATGACTTTTGATCGAGTACTCGTTGCGGTTGGAAGAAAACCTAACGGTCATAAAATTGATGCTGAAAAAGCTGGGGTTAATGTTACTGAACACGGTTTCATTAATGTTGATAAACAAATGAAAACCAATGCTGGTCATATTTATGCCATAGGTGATATTGTTGGGCAACCTATGCTTGCTCATAAAGCAACCCATGAAGGTAAGGTTGCAGCAGAGGTAATTGCTGGAGAAAAAGTTGAATTTCAGGCGATGACAATACCCTCGGTGGCTTATACAGATCCTGAAATAGCTTGGGCAGGTATAACTGAGGATGAGGCAAAATTACAGAATATTGAAATTGAAAAAGCTGTTTTCCCATGGGCTGCAAGTGGAAGAGCTATTTCAACCAATAGAACAGAAGGTATGACAAAACTTATATTCAATAAACAAACTAACAGAATTATTGGTGCAAGTATTGTCGGTACAAATGCGGGAGAGCTCATTGCAGAAGCAGTATTATCCATAGAGATGGGAGCTGATGCGCACGATATTGGTCTGTCAATCCACCCTCACCCGACACTTTCTGAATCAGTCGCAATGGCAGCTGAAATTAAAGAAGGTACAATCACTGACTTATATATTAAAAAGAAATAATCTTTTAAACGTAATACATTAATCCATCAAAAATTAGATTACTCTCCACCTTAATCTTAGATTTCCAGTCTTCTTCTGATTGCCCATAAATTAAATCAGCATCACCCCCAGTTAATAAGATAGGTAAATTTGAAGGTAATTTTTTACAAACAAGATTTACTGCTCCTTGAATGCTTGTCAATATCCCTGTTGTCACAGCATCTTTGGTATTCAAACTTGGATAAACACTCTTACCTATTTCGGTATCTATTAAGTTTGTGCTGTTATTTAAAATACCTAAGCTAATTGCAATGCCCGGTAAAATCATGCCCCCCCTAAAGTGTGCACAATTCTTTTTATCTTTTTGTATCAGATCAATAGTTATAGCTGTTCCAGCATTTATTACTATTAAATCCTCACCGTAGACTTTCCANGCNCCTAAGGCNGTTAACCAACGATCGACTCCCAGAGTTGTNCTATCTGTATAGTCATTGATTAAATCTTTATTGGATTCAGAGGTAACCTCAATAACAGGACAATCAAAATGTGATAAATTTTGCTTTAACTTATCCAATACTACAGAATGATTTACATTTGAAACTAGAACTTTTTTTAAGCTTTTAATTTCGGTTAAATCAATATCCATAAAATTTTCAACCAATACAGAATTAGATAAAATTATGTTTTTTTCATCACGATATTGCCACTTAATTCTTGTATTACCGATATCGATTAAAAGATGCATTAGTTTGCACTCCGAATTGATACTTCTCCCGATGCAAAGGATTTTATACCCTCATCTGTGCTTACAATTAGTGCTCCGGTATCACTAATATCAATTGCTTTTCCTGAGATAGTTTGAGAATTTCCGAGCATAATATTAATTAATTTATCTTGAAATGCATGGTGACTCAACCACTCACCTTTAAATGGTTTAAATTGATCGGATTCAAAAGAAGAAAGCACATGAGCAAGCTCTTTAATTATGATAGCCATAAAATAATTACTATCTACAGACTCTGAGGTTAATTTTTTAATATCAATGGCAGGTTGGTCAATTTTTTCTAACTGCCTTTTGAGATATTCAAGTTTATACCGATACCAATGATTGCTGCACTTTGCCCATCCGTATCTCCTTGTAATTCTATTAAAATGCCAGCAAGTTTTTTATAAATACCATCATTGAAAATTAAAATATCATTTGGCCACTTCAAAAGNGCGTTTGTGATGTTAATTTTTTTTAATGCNCTTATTAAAGCAACNCCTACAGCTAAACTTAAACCTGATAATCCTGCAGCACCTTGAGTAAACCTCCATAAAAAAGAAAAAGTTAGACTCTCTCCNAGGGCAGATTGCCATTGTCTACCTCTTCTTCCCTTACCTTGAGTTTGAATATTTGCTGCAACCACTGAAGCATGNGGGNAGCCTGAGGGGACAGCTTTTGATAAATAATTATTAGTTGAATCAATAGAATCTAGTACCTTAATATTAAACCAACTACCCTCCTCTCCCATGGCATTTAATATAATTTTTTCATTTAACAAACTCACGGGTTGTTGCAACTTGTAACCCTTACCTCTAACAGAAAAAATTTTAACGCCNATGCCTTCTGCTTTAGCAATTGCATTCCAAATTGAGACACGTGAGACATTAAAATGCTTTGCCATCATTTCACCAGAGTGGAATTTTCCGTCTCCAAGGTATTCAATAATTTCAAATAAAAAATTTGCCAAAAGATACCCTAATTAAATAATTTTAAAATCATAACACGCCTTTATAAGCCATAATTCAACTAAAGTTAATCGCATTCAGTTAAAATACTGCAATGGCATCAAACTCAGAAAATAAAATAGCAAGCTCGTCAAACTTTATAAGAGCAAAGATTGAAAAAGATATTTCAAATAATCTTTATAAAGATAAATTATGGAATAAAACACCTGGAAATAGTAAACATCAATCCAATGGAAAATTAGACGAGGCTAACATTAGAACTCGTTTTCCCCCAGAGCCNAATGGCTATCTTCATATCGGTCACGCNAAAAGTATCTTTTTAAATTTTGGACTAGCGANAGATTTCTCTGGTGCCTGTCATCTTAGATTTGATGATACAAACCCTGAGAAAGAGGATCAAGAATATGTTGATAGCATAATTGAAAATGTTAAGTGGCTAGGATTTGATTGGGATTTTAATAACGAAGAAAATCTTTTTTATGCAAGTAATTATTTTGACTATATGTATGACGCAGCGACTCTTTTGATAAAGTCAGGATTTGCATATGTTGACCAACAAAGTGCTGAGGAAATTAGAGAAAATAGAGGAACATTGACGGCGCCAGGAAAAGATTCACCTTGGCGTGATCATCCAATTGAAGAGCATTTAAAGTGGTTTAAAGAAATGCGGGAGGGTAAACATGCAGATGGCTCTATGATACTGAGGGCAAAAATCAATATGACCTCACCCAACATTAACCTTCGTGACCCAGCCATCTATCGAATTAAAAATGTCCCACATCACAGAACGGGTGATAAGTGGTCTATTTACCCAATGTACACATTTGCTCACCCATAGAAGATGCTCTTGAAGGGATAACACATTCGATATGTACGCTTGAATTTGAAGATCAAAGACCCTTTTATGATTGGTTATTAAAGCGCTTAAGAGAAAATAATTTCTTTTCAGACCCACTTCCAAAACAATATGAATTTGCAAGGCTCAATTTAACTTACGTTGTCTTATCAAAAAGAAGATTAATTGAGTTAGTCGAGAATCAACATGTATCAGGTTGGGATGATCCAAGAATGCCGACTATTGTGGGGTCAAAAAGAAGAGGATATACCCCCAGTGGATTTAAATTATTTACTGATAGGATTGGTGTTTCTAAAGCAGATTCATGGATTGATTACACTATTTTAGAAGATTGCATGCGTGAGGTATTAAATGAATCTGCCCATCGTCGAGTTGCAGTTTTAGATCCTGTTAAATTAATTATTAACAATTTTCCCGATGATAAAGAAGAGGATTGCTTTGCTCCAAATCACCCCAAAAATAAAGACTTAGGCAAACGTACCATTAAGCTCACTAAAGAATTATGGATTGATAGAGAAGATTTTATGGAAGTGCCCGTTGATAAATATTTTAGATTATCGCCTGGCGCACAAGTCAGATTAAGATATGGATTTGTTATTGAATGCACTGGCTTTGAAAAAGATTCCGATGGAAAAATATTAAAAATATTTTGTGATTATTTGCCTGACACAAAATCAGGAACACCGGGTGCGGATGCAATAAAAGTAAAAGGCAATATTCATTGGTTATCATGCAAATATGCAGTGACCGCAAAGGTTAATTTGTATGATAGATTATTTAAAGAAGCTCACCCAGGTGAAAATAATAATTATTTAGACGATCTTAATCCCGATTCTCTAACGACTAAAGAAATTAAAATTGAAGAAAATTTAAAAGATATTAAACCGGGTGATCAATATCAATTTGAAAGACACGGTTA
>JGI20157J14317_10004469_pt1 | contig 10775 bp, 7 predicted proteins | sample COG_07_FD_14317 | JGI IMG/M metagenome (IMG submission 14317)
TTTTCAACGGAGACTTTGTGATTTCAGTCTTCAGTTTTTCGAAATCTTCATACTTCTCTATAGCGCTGGTTTTATAGAATTCTTCACCAACAAAAATACATCGATGAATATCTAACGTTTTGCAATAGGTTACAATATTTTTATGTTCATCAAAAGCATAATTACCTAGCTCAAACATATCTCCTAAGATTACAACTTTAGAGCTGTGTTTTATGGAGTTAAAATTATCTAATGCTACTAATGTACTTGTTGGATTGGCATTGTAAGCATCTAGAAGAAGGGTATTACTTTTCTTTTTAATGAGTTGTGATCTATTATTAGTAGGGTGATAACCTTCTATAGCAGTTATGATATTTCTTTTGGTAACGCCATAATACTCTCCAATAGAGATAGCTGCTTTTATATTGGTTTCATTATAGGCACCAACCAGATGAGTTTTTATTTCTTGATTTTGATATTGTAAGGTCAAAAAAGGTTGAATAGATTTGATTGTAATCTCGTTATTTAATACAATACTATTTAATGAACTAGTTAATTTTAATTGAATAGGATCTTCTGGATTAATGAGGACTGTTTTATTATGTTCTTTCAAATAAGTATAAAGTTCAGATTTTCCTTTGATAACTCCTTCTTCTCCACCAAAACCCTCTAGGTGCGCTTTTCCAAAATTGGTAATGTAGCCCAAGTCTGGCTCACAAATAGTAGCAAGAAATTCAATTTCTTTTTGATGATTAGCTCCCATCTCTACAATACCAATTTCAGTTTTATTAGTAAAAGATAATAGAGTGAGTGGAACACCTATGTGATTGTTCAAATTTCCTCTAGTTGCAGTGGCCTTAAATTGTGTTTTTAAAACAGCATGTATTAACTCTTTGGTAGTTGTTTTTCCATTACTTCCTGTAATTCCAATGATTGGAATTCCTAATTTTTGACGATGGTAAGTAGCTAAAGATTGTAATGTTTCAAGTACATTATTAACTAAAATAGTAACGCCTTTAATCTCATATTCAGCCTCATCTATAACACAATATGATGCTCCAAGTTCTATGGCTTTTTTAGCGAATGTATTTCCATTGAAATTGTCACCTTTCAAAGCAAAAAATATAGAAGTTGGTCTAATAGTTCTGGTGTCTGTGTCTACCAGGTAATTTTTAGTGTATAAACTATATAAATCTTCAATATTCATTGTGTTAAAGATAAAAAAAACCTCATTGAAAATGATTCAATGAGGTTTATATTTATTTAATTTACTTTTATCTAGATGGGTTTCTAGCTGTTTTTTTCTTAAAGCTTAACGTTCCTAACACATCAGTAGCACATCTAAACCCAATGTAATTTGTAGACATGTATTCCGGTAGATATCTTCTTTGTGCAGGGTCTAGCCAATACTCTCTATCTTGCCAAGAACCCCCTTTGTGGACTCTAGTTTTATTGCTAATAAGTGTAGTACGTTTGTTAATATCATATTGATTTACTTTCCCAGTTTCCTCATCTTTACTAATTGTTGGAGAGTTATACATTCTAGATTTGTTAGTACGTTGTTCATCTTCTAAATCATACAATCTATTTGAATACTTATCACCATCATTTTTATCGAGATTATTAGCAGTGTTGTAGTTTCTTCTCATGAAGGTGTCATCCTTAGTTACAGGGACATATTTAATTTCTCCAGGAAATTCGATAGGAATTATTTTTCCATTAGGTAAGGTGTCATATTTAATTGACGATTCTCCAGTTTCTCCAATTACTACAACATCACCGTTTGCATCTATTAATTTCTTTGTAAAAATATTCCCTCTAAAATAATTAAAATCATTGGCCTCAGTATCTACAATTGGTCTGTATACGTCTGCAACCCATTCAGCTACATTCCCTGACATATCATACAATCCAAAGGCATTTGGCGGATATGATTTTACTTTAATAGGAATATCAGAACCATCTTCAGACCATCCAGCCAAACCACTGTAATTTCCTTTTCTTTGTTTGAAGTTAGCTAGTTGATCTCCTTTATATCGTTTAGATTTATCTCTGGTAAACTTCCCATCCCAAGCATATTTTTTTCTACCTCTAATGTTGTTGTACTCTCTGTTACCACTTATGGCTTTTGCTGCATATTCCCATTCAACTTCTGTTGGAAGTCTAAATTTTTGTGATAATATACCATCAAGTGAAGTTACCTGTCTTCCTGTAAAAGCTCCTTTTTCAGGTCTTGGAGCTCCTTTTTTTCTTAATTTATTATCTGGAAGTCCTTTTTTGTATACAGTAGAATCTCCGTCAAATAATTTGTAAGGATTCTCTAAGTATAAATCTGTATCGAAGAAATTTCTAATGGTATCGTTTTCTAATACATTAGATAAAACACCTTTATCTATAAGTCTTTTTAGATTAACTGCACTAGTTCTCCATTTACAATATTGAACTGCTTGAATCCAACTAACACCAACTACTGGATAATCTGAGTAGGCAGGATGTCTCAAGTAGCTCTCAGATAATAATTCAGTATTTCCTAAGCTACTTCTCCATACAAGTGTGTCTGGAAGTAACGAGTTGTAAATGTTTTTATATTTTTCTTCTTCAGGAGGAAACACATCTTTGGTTACTTGTAAAAAAAGCAAGTATTCTGAGTTGGTAACCTCAGTCTCATCCATATAAAAAGAACGAACATGCATTTGCTGTGGCGTTGTATTCCAATCAAACATTACGTCATCTTGAACTTGACCCATTGTAAAACTCCCACCTTCAATTGCTACCATTCCATCAGGAACTTTTTGACCTTGGAATGAAGTTCCTTTGATGTAACTACCATACTTAGGATCGTTAAAATTCCATCCCGTTAAAGACGATTTATTATCCCTAGCTGAATTACAGCTAATTAGCAAAGACAAACTGAATAGAAACAGTGTTATTCTAAAAAATTTATTCATATTATTTTTCTAATATTAGAGTTTTATTAGGTTTTGCAATTTACAATAAAATTGTTTTCTCACAACACCAAATTTGAATATTTAATGACTCATTCATCAATGTTAACGCTCTTTTAACGTCTGAGATTTCATAATATTATTAGATATCAATCTTTAACACAAAATATATCCCTATAATTTGCGTTCTTTGAAAAATGATTCTAAAGAAAAAATATTTTACTGCTTACTTATTTTTTTTATTTTCCCTCACTATACAAAGTCAAGTTATTAATTCTGTACTTTCAGAGGGGATTTGGTTCAAATTTTCTGTTGATACAACAGGTGTTTTTAAAATTGATAAATCTCTTTTACAGGAGATTGGGATAGCTACCAATAACTTAAATCCGAAAAAAATTCACATTTATGGGAATGGAGGTGATTTGTTACCTGAATCTAATGGTGTTTTTAGATATGATGATCTTCATGAGAATGCCATATTTGTAGAAGGAGAAGAAGACAATTCTTTTGATACAAATGATTACATTCTTTTTTATGCCAAAGGTCCTCATAGTTGGTCTGTAAATACAACATCACAAGAAGTTACTCATAAACAAAATATATATTCTGATAAAGCCTATTATTTTATTACAGTAAATGATCAAGGACGGAAAAAGAATACAAAACGCAGTCCCTGTTTCTGGAAATCCAGTTACTGAAATCACTACTTTTAATGATTACACATTCTATGAAAACGAAACATCTAATCTTTTTGCCACTGGACGAAGGTGGCTCGGAGAGGAATTTAGCTTAGAAAATCAACAAACCTTTCAAATACCTTTTCCCAATGCAGTTCAAAACGAACCATTAAAAATAACAGTTAGAGCAGTTGGCGTTTCAGGATTAACATCAACTATGAAGGTGAATGTAAACTCACAGGAGCTTTTTTCACTTAATTTTTCAGCAATTAGTTCAGGAAGTGACAATTTAGCATCAGATAGAATTAGTTCAGAAAATTTTTCAAATACCTCATCTACGTTGTCGGTTCTTTTAGATTACGATAATGGAGGAAATCCGTCAGCTAGAGCCTATTTAGACTTTATTGAGATTTCTGGAAAAAAACAGTTAATATCTGATGGATTTCAGTTTTCTTTCAGAAATTTTAGTGCAGCAAATACATCAGGTATCGTTGAATATCAAATACAGAATTCTCAAAATATTTATCAAATTTGGGAAGTAAGTGATCATATAAACGTAACTTCTATAACCAATGAATCCTCAACTGGAAATTTCTCTTTTAAGGCTATGGGAGGAGATTTAAAAGAATATGTTGTAGTCAGTGAAAATGATTACTACACTCCAGAATCAGTTGCTAACGCTAGTATAGAAAATCAAAATTTACACGCACTAAATGACATTAATTACCTTCTATTAACCACAAGTGAATTTTCAGAGCAGGCACAGAGAATAGCTAATTTTCATATAGAAAATTCAGAATTAACAGCTAAAGTGGTTTTATTAGATGAAATATACAATGAATTTTCATCTGGGAGTAAAGATATTACAGGTATTAGGGATTTTATAAGGCATATTTACAATACAAATTCTTCAGAGTCAACTAAATTGAAATTTGTCTGTTTTTTTGGAGATGCTTCCTATGATTACAAAGACAGGATTGCTGAAAATAATAATATAGTTCCGGTTTATTTAGCAGATGAGAGTTTTAATCTTGCTTATTCTTATGTTACAGATGATTTTTTTGCAATGTTAGAGGAGAACGAAGGGAGTATGTCTCCCAGTCACTCATTAGATGTGGCTACAGGGAGGATTCCGGTTTCTACCCAAAACCAAGCTTCTGAAGTAGTTGATAAAATACTGAGAGATTATAATTTAGATTCTTATGGAGATTGGAGAAATACAATTACGTTGGTTGCTGATGATATAGATGAGGATGTAGATATTAATATTCAATCAGGAGTAGAAATTATTGCAGATGACATAAAAGATAATAAACCAGTTTTTAATGTCAATAAAATATATGCAGACTCGTATGTTCAACAAAATTCATCTGGAGGAGAACAATATCCAAGAGTTAAAGCAGCTATCACATCTGCTATTGAGTCTGGAACATTGGTCTTTGATTATTTTGGTCATGGAGGAGAGAATGGATTTGCTCAGGAAAGGTTTTTAGATGTACCACAGATAAAAGGTTTTCAGAATGAAAATACATTGCCACTTTTTATTTCGGTTACCTGTAGTTTCTCAAGGTTTGACAATCCTTCAAGAATATCTGCTGGAGAATTTACTTTATGGAATACTACAGGTGGTGCCGCTTCCATGATTACAACTACTAGAGAGGTTTTTATTAGTGTTGGGCAAGCCTTCAATAAAAGATTAATAGCTTCTTTACTTCAATTTGATAATGAAGAATTGTCAATTTCAGAATCTTTGGTCAAAACAAAAAACAGCTATTCAAATTTTCAAAAATTCTTTATATATCATTTTGGAGATCCAGTAAAGAAATTAGCCATTCCTAAACCTAATGTGAAGATCACCAAAATGAATGGAATAGATATATCACAATCTTTAGATACCTTAAAAGCTCTTTCTAAGGTTCGTTTTGAGGGAGTTGTAACTGATAATTCAAATAATACTTTATCAGATTTTAACGGAAATTTATCGACTACAGTTTTTGATAAACCGATAGACAAGGTTACTCTAGATAATGATGGATTTGGTATAGTTAATACCTTTGACTCACAAGAAAGTAAACTATTTAGAGGATTAGCCAGCGTAGAAAATGGAAATTTCAACTTCGAATTTATAGTTCCTAGAGATGTAAAAGTAGCCTACGGAAATGGTAAGTTGAGTTTTTATGCTTCTAATAATGTACAAGATAAAGCAGGTTTTAACAATGAAGTAATTGTTGGAGGAATAAACGAAAACGCACCTGAAGATACTATAGGTCCAGAAATCCAATTATTTATGAATGATGAATCCTTTCTTGATGGTGCAAACACAAATGCTTCTCCAAATCTAATTGCTAAATTATCAGATTTGAGTGGTATTAATACATCTTTAACAGCTGTAGATCATGATATTGTTGGTATTTTGGATGGAGATGAATCCAATCCAATTATTATGAATAATTTTTATCAAACAGAACTGGATGATTTTACAAAAGGAAAAGTTATATACCGTTTAAGAGATTTATCGGTAGGGCCGCATACCCTAAAATTAAAAGCTTGGGATACGTACAATAATTCTTCAGAGTCTCTTTTAAATTTTGTTGTAGTTAGTGACACTAGCATAACATTAGATAATGTATTAAATTATCCTAACCCTTTTGTGAATTACACAGAATTTTGGTTTAATCATAACAAGCCTAATGAACCGTTAGAAGTTCAGGTTCAGATATTTACTGTATCTGGGAAACTAATAAAAACAATCAATCAACAAGTTCAAACAACGGGTAATTTAGTTCGAAATATTGTTTGGAATGGCTTAGATGATTATGGAAATAAATTAGGTAAAGGGGTTTATATTTACAAACTTAAAGTAACATCAACAATTAGTAATATATCGACAGAAAAGTATGAAAAACTTGTCATACTATAATAAATTGCGATATTTACGTTATTAATAAAGAACAAAAAGACATTTATGAAGAAAATAGGAGTATTATTCATTGTTTGCATGACAAGTATTCTTGGTATGTCTGCACAAACTACTAATGGAATTACAACAGCTACACCGTTTTTATTAATTATACCAGATGCAAGAGCAGGTGCTATGGGAGATATAGGGGTTTCTACTTCAGCTGATGCGAGCTCTCTTTTTCATAATCCTTCTAAAATTGCTTTCAGCGGACAGCAAGTTCTCATAGGAATAAACTATTCACCATGGCTTAGAAATTTAACAGATGATATTTTTATTGGTAGTGCTTCTTACATAAACAGAATTAGTGAAAATTCTGCTTGGGGTGCTGAGTTTAGATATTTCTCGTTGGGTCAAATAGACTTAACCGATGGAGTTGGAAATCCAAATGGTACTATTAATCCTAATGAATTTGCCTTGTCAGGAACGTATGCATTAAAATTAAGTGAAACATTTTCAATGGGAGTTAGTGGTCGTTACTTTAGATCTAATTTAGCATTTACAGGAACAAATTCAACATTACAACCTATCAATTCTTTTGCAGTAGATGTTTCTGGTTATTATCAGTCTTATGAGGAGAATTACGGTGAGTTTAATGGCCGCTATAGAATAGGTTTTAACATTGCTAATATTGGTCCAAAAGTGTCCTATGTTCCAGGGCAAGAAGATTTTATACCAACAAATTTGAAATTTGGTGGAGGATTTGACTTTATATTAGATGAATACAATATTGTGAGTATTAATACTGAATTCACAAAATTATTAGTTCCCACTCCGCAAGAAGACGGTTCTGATCAAGACAAAGGATTTATATCAGGTATTTTTAGTTCATTTGGAGATGCAGAAGGAGGTTTTAGTGAAGAATTAGAAGAAGTTACTTATGCACTAGGTGCAGAATATCTTTATAATGATGCATTTGCATTACGTCTAGGATATTTTCATGAAAGTGAAAATAAAGGAAACAGAAAATTTTTCACAATGGGTGCTGGATTTAAAACAAATGCATTGAATGTAGATTTATCATACCTAATTAATTCATCTGATGTTAACAATCCATTAGAGAACTCGTTACGATTTTCTTTATCTTTTGACTTAGGAGAAATTTACAATGATTATTAGTACCTTAGTTTTTTCAAAAGAGTCCATTCTTAATGAAAAAAATTAATTTAGGTACTACAGCACTATTATTTGAAGACATCAATCAGCTGTCTGATGTTGACAAAAATCTTATGAAATTTGCCGTTAAAGCTACTAAAGACGCTTATGCCCCTTATTCTAAATTTAGTGTTGGAGCAGCTCTTTTAATGGAAGACGATACCATTATTACTGGAAATAATCAAGAAAATGCTGCCTATCCATCCGGTATGTGTGCAGAGCGAGTAGCAATTTGGAAGGCTAGCTCTTCATTTCCCAATAAAAAAGTAAAAAAAATAGCCATAGCTGCTATTTCTTCTAATAAAAAATTAGACAGACCCGTTGGGCCCTGTGGTGCTTGCAGACAAACATTGTTTGAATATGAAGTTAAACAAGGGAAAGATGTAGAGGTTATTTTTATGGGTGAATTTGGTAACGTAATCAAAACTAATTCTATTGCTTCATTGCTTCCATTTTCTTTTGACAATACCTACCTGTAATTAAATCATTTTATGTGTGATTTTTGGTGATTTATAAAATTAACAAAATATTAGATAAATAAATATTTACCTTTAGATTGTTATTAAATTATAAAAATTTATTTTTTTTATTTTCACCAAACAAAAACACTTTATGAAAAATAAGTACCTCTTCAAACTCTTCTTATTAGCTATCCCACTAGTCTCATTAGTATTTATGTCTACTTCTATTGGTGTATATGGTGCTTACAGCGGATCTCCTGGTGACGGAAATTCATGTGCCTTTTGTCATTCTGGTGGTAATTTTGATGCTTCTTTGGCTATAACAACAAACATTCCTGTAACAGGTTATGAATTTGACACCCCATATGATATTACTGTCACACTTAACGAAACTGGAGCTACAGATCACGGTTTTGCTCTTACAGCAGAGAGAGATGAAGATAATGCTAAAGTTGGAACTTTTACTCCAGTTGAAGGTGTCACAAGGATAAATAATGTAGGGAATATTACTCAAAGTTATGATACGAATGGAAATACATGGTCATTCACCTGGACTTCCCCATCAACTAATTTAGGACCTATTACTTTTTACGCTGCAGGAAATGCAGCGAACGGAAACGCACAAAGCACCGGTGATCAAATAGTTACAACATCTCTTCCTACATCAGCAACAACATTAGGGATTACAGAAACTGAAAAATTAGAATTTAAAATGTTTCCAAATCCATCTACAGATATTTTAAATATTCAATTGTCTGTAGAAACTCTGAAAGCTGAAGTTGGAGTGTATGATCACACGGGCAGAAAAATAATAGTTAAAAAACTCTCACCTGAAGACAGTAAGTTAAATATCAGTAAATTAACAACAGGTATTTACATAATACGTGTATTATTTGATAATAAAGTTGGAGTACAAACACTTATTAAAAGTTAGAAAAATAAATTACAAACTTACTATGATAGTAAAGTATTACTTGGGTATTTTATTGCTGACTTTTTTACATATAACAACCCTTTCCTAAAGTAAATAAACATGAAAAAAAATATTTTTTTTAGAGTTTTACTTGTGGTAATACCCGCAATATCTCTAATACTAATGTCATTATCTGACGGAGCTCCTGCTGGATGGTCTGGATCACCAGGGGATTTAGGTACATGTTTTAATTGCCATGATGTTACTCCAGGTAATTTTAATGCCTCAATAGATATTTCAACAACCATTCCTTCATCCGGATACGAATTAAGTACTACATACGATTTTACAGTTACTTTAAGTGAATCAGGTGCATCCAAACATGGTTTTGCCCTTACTGCAGAGAGAGATTTAGATAGTACTAAAGTTGGAACTTTTACCCCTACAGATAACAATACTAAATTGGTAAATGATGGAGGTAATATTGCACAATCTAATCCAAGTAGTGGAAATTCTTGGACTTTTACTTGGACTTCTCCATCTACAGACCCAGGTAGTATCACGTTTTACGCTGCTGGAAATGCAGCGAATGGAGATGTAGGACCAAGTGGAGACCATGTAGTAACAACCATTCTTTCTAACATACCTTTAGGAGTATCAGAAGCTAGAAGATTAGAATTTAAGCTGTTTCCAAACCCTTCGATAGATGTAGTAAATATTCAATTTCCTTCAGGGTCTTTAGAGGCTGAAGCTGAAATTTATGATTACGCAGGTAGAAAACTAATTTCCAAGAAAATTTCATCCAACGATCATCAAATAGTAACGCGTGATTTAGCTTCAGGAATCTATATTATTCGAGTTTTTGCTGGTAAAAAGATAGGTGTACAGACATTGATTAAGAACTAAATAAATTATTGAAAATTAGATCTAATTATTTTAATAATTGATTTTTGGATATTGGTATAATATTTTGACTGATTTTATATTATTAAAAGATTAATTTAAAAATAAATTCAAAAGATTTCCTTTACCTTAGCATTGTTAAAATTTTCACCACATATAAAATTATATGATATCCTCAGTTATTACCGGAACAGGCTCTTACATTCCAAAAATTAAAAAGGAAAACAAAAAATTTCTAGAAAATCATTTTTTAAACTCAGACGGTACGAAGATTAATGGTGAGAATGACGTCATCATTGAAAAATTTAAAGCCATCACTGGAATTGAGGAAAGAAGATATGCCGTATCTGAATACAATACATCAGATCTAGGGTTTTTTGCAGCACAAAAAGCTATTGATGACGCGGGTATTAATCCAGAAGAGTTAGATTACATAATATTGGCTCATAATTTTGGAGATGTTAAAACAGATGCCATTCAAAGTGATATGTTACCCAGCTTAGCTACTAGAGTGAAATATAGATTAGGAATTCAAAACCCTAATTGTGTAGCTTATGATATTTTATTTGGTTGTCCAGGATGGATAGAAGGAGTTATACAAGCACAGGCATTTATAAAATCTGGTATAGCTACAAAAGTATTGGTTATTGGAGCAGAAACATTATCTAGAGTTGTTGATAAATTTGATAGAGACTCTATGATTTATAGTGATGGAGCAGGAGCTTGTATTGTTGAAAAAAATGACGGTCAAGACTCAGGAATTTTAAGCCATGCTTCACAAAC
>JGI20157J14317_10004501_pt1 | contig 10724 bp, 4 predicted proteins | sample COG_07_FD_14317 | JGI IMG/M metagenome (IMG submission 14317)
GGCCTTCCCGATGGGGGATGATACAACGAGGTATGTGCTCTGTGAGTTTAAATCTGATTCAAACATGGACATGGCTAAGACCTATACGGCAACGAGTAGTAACAATGGAATCTTCACTGTTTCATCAGACTTTGAGGACGGTGCTGTTGTTAATGTTGTTAGCGGGAATAACTATATTGGTGAGTTTACTGTTGCTAGTGGCGTTGTTGATGTCAGTGCTGTAGGAGCATTAAACACGGCAGAGATTGGGTATAAGTTTGATGTTACTCTTAAAACTAATCCTATAGATACTAACACGCAATCTGGTCCTGTTAGTGCTAAGATTAGAAGTCTTGCTAGTGTCGTAGTTGATCTTAACAATACCTTATCTGTTAGTGTTAATAATACTAACTTAGTTATTCGTCAGGTTAATGATGATTTATCTCAAGATCAAAATGCTTTTACTGGACGCAAAGAATTTAGATTGATGGGTTATGGCCGGACACCACAAGTAACTATTAGCCAATCAGCGCCGTTACCTCTACAGGTTAATGGCCTAATAGCGGAGTTAGTGTTTTGAAGGACTTATCATTACACACAGACTTTGATTCTCTTGAGTGCGAAATGCTTGAGGTTGAGCAGGTACACTGTCCTGTTAAGCATTACTTTGGTTCTGGTATTTATATCCGTGAGGTGTTTTTGCCAGCAGGTACATTAGTGCTTGGTCATGCCCATAAAGAAAAGCATATAACGATTATGCTTCAAGGCGAAATGCTGGTTCACAATGGCGGTAAGGTTAGTAGGGTTAAAGCGCCTTGTACTTTCTTGGCTGATGTAGGGCGCAAGGCAGCGTTTATAATTGAGGACGCCATAGTGCAGAATGTATTTGCAACAGAAGAAACAGACTTAGATGTGTTAGAAGATATGTTTGTAGATAAGCTAGATCATAGCGGCAGTGATATAAAGTTCTTTGAGTCTGAATTTGCGGAGGCAATAGCATGAGTTATGTAGCGGCGGCAATCGTTATAGGTACTGGTGTAAATATGTATGGCAATATTCAAGAGGGTAAGGCCAAAAAAGCTGAAGCATACGATGCTGCTAGGCAGTTAGAACGTGAAAGAGAGCTAACAAAAGTTCAAGCTACTCAAAGTATGACTGCTATGTCTCAAGATTATGCTATGGCTACATCAGCTAATGAGGCATTTTTTGCTGGTGTTCTTGGTCGTGATGTAAGCGATAGAAGTCTACGCGCTTTTAAACAAAGGCAAGAAGAAATTTATAGTACAGATGTTAAAAGGCTTGCGTCTGATACTAATATGAGAGCTAAGACTCTTACTGATCAAGCCTCCTCTATGTATAGATCAGGTAAGAATGCTCAGAAGGCTTCTTATATTAAGGCTACTCAAAGTTTTATGCAGGGAATTTATAGTTACCAAGGCGTTGGTGGGGGCAATGTGCCTATGGATAGCGGCAGTATGAACCCAATAAAAGCTGGTCAAGGATCATCAGCAGGTTCTTACCAAGGCAAAACTGGTTACACTAAATACTTGGTAAGGAGGTGATAAATGGCTGTAGTTCGTCAAACTCAACGGGTTTTTAATAAGCCAATCGGTGTAACCCGCATGAATACTGGCGAGGCTGAACTGTGGCAGACAGTAAGCAATGCAGCCAGTACCATTAACAATATCGCTATGGACTATGAGAAAACTATTGGCGTATCTCAGGCTCAAGAGGCTGCGTTAGGTGTGGCTAGAGATGATGTTATCTCTATTGATCCATCTACAGGTAAGCCAGTTGCTCTTAAGATTGCTGAACAGTATGGCTCTATACGCGCCCGTGCATTTACAGATATTATTAACAGAAGATTTCAAGAATCTATTTCAAATGAAATTACCACTAAAGGTATAGACTACGCGACTAAGTACCCTAGTTCTTCTGCGTTTAATCAAGAAATGTCTAGGTATATTCAAGACTTAGTTGATTCTTCTAATGGAATGTATAGCGAGTTTATACAAGAAACTGGTACTGTTTATATAGCTAAAGCTACAAGGACATTGCAAAGTGCGGAAAGGGCTGCAGCTAAGAAGTCTGCGACAAGGGCAGCTGATTTTAGTAAGCAATCATTAATTCGTAAAGCAAAAGAACATTCCGCTACTGGTGGCGATCCTGCTGTTAGTGAGCAAATGTTCAAAGAAGCTGCTGCTGCTATTCAAAATGCTTATGATGTTGGTGGAACCGCTGCTCAATACTTTGCATCTTTAGATGAACTTAATCTTGGCAGAGCGCAAGCATCTGTGGCTGGATTGGAAAAAACAACTTCACATCTAAGTGAGTCACAGCTTCTTACAGTAAGTGCTGCTATAGAAAATCCTTTGTCTATTGGTTTGCTTACAGGTGAGCTTGCACATCTTGCTCCTATTGTTTCTTCAATTCACTCTAATGCAAATTATGAAGGCTTAGATAAACTTTCCGCATTGTTTGATGGTTTAGTTGTAGATCAACAGAGTATTAACACTGCTAATTTCAATGAAGAGATTGACGATTTAATAGATAGTCAAACGGTAACGAATCAAGTTTCTGCTCGTAATTTTTTTAAAGCTAATGTAAGCAGTGCGGCAGTTAACGATAAAGACGCTGCTGGTAAAGCATCTTTGCGTTTACCTGCAAGAGTTTTAAATAGGTCCGTAATGAACTTTCTTGCCTCTAGTACAACAGACAGCGATCATAAAACTGTTACTGCTATTCTTGCCTCCCTAAATGGAAAAGACCCTGCTGCTAAAATAATCAATCAGATACCTGACGCGGGGCTACGTGCTGATGTTGCATATATTCTTAGAGAGTACACGCCAGAAGAAATAGATACTATAATCGCTGATGTAGATAAGGGATTTAACTTAGCTGCTAGTCTAGATGAACAAACTCATGCAGAAACAAAAGCAAAAAATGCTCAAGCTATAGCTGCCAAAAAACAAATAGATGCACAGTTTATTGAATTGAATAAACCATTATATATGAGCAACTATGGATCACTTCTAGGTGATTTAGAAAGTGCAACATCTCCAGCTTCAACTCAACTAGCGGCGGTAGCATTGTATAATCATGTTGTTAATGCAGACCCGCGTTTAGTTCCACCAGATCATTTTGTTAGTGCTGCTAGAAAACTTACAGAGAGCGTTCCAAAAGCTCAATTAGCACAAGCTATTGAAACCTCTGCTATAAAAACTAACGAAGCTATTAGGTTTATTACTTCAAGGGTAAATCTTAAACAAGATATTGGGCCAACTGCCTTTGATAAGATTGGTGAGCTTAGGGAAATAGTTAGTATGGCTGAGCTTACTGGCCTTCATACTCCTGTTGTTATTAACGGCTGGTATAAAGAAGTAGATAATCTTGCCAAAACGGTTTTGAAAAACAATATGGCTACTGTATTTGATGAGTATGATAGCCAGCTACAAGGGATAATATCTCAGTTTGAATCTAATGCTGCTAACGGCATTGTTGATGCAAAGTTTCTAACAAGTAGTCTTGCGTTTATTGACCAACTAACACAGAGCTTTACAACTGAATTTAACGCAACAGCTGCAAGAGAAGCCAAACTTAGGCTAACGCGCAGTCACTCTACGTCTATTGCAACAACTGCGTTTCAAGCATTGGCTGACGGAACTGATGGAAAAGGCATTGATCCAGCAATACTTGGTGAGGCTATAAGCATTGGCAGTGCTGGCATTGATTCAGTTAATAACAGGTATGGAGATACAAATACCACTGCAAGCAATGTAGCTCGTAAAATATCACAGATTGTAGGTACACCAGCATTTGCTAGTAACTTAGCTACTATTGTTAATGAAATAGAGCAAAGAAACAACGACCTTTGGGAAGCAACTACTGCGGCACAAGATACAGATGACGCTATTGCTAGAGTTAAGAATGGTACGGGTAGCCCTGATGATGCTGAAGTGTATGCAGAGGAAATTTTAGGTGCGCTTGTAGATGGCCCTATCAACTATCAAGACCCGCTGCTTTGGAGCAATGAGCTTGGTCAGCTAACTCCGTTCTCACAAGAGTTTATAAACTTAGCCAACCTTGGGCATCTACCTAAGTCATTTAAAAATCTAATGGTTAGTGTGGCAACAGGTGGCATTACCGCTAATGAGTCTGTCTTTAATGTAATCAACGCTTTGAATAACGCCAATACAAATGGCAAGCCAATTAACATACTAACACAAATGCCTAACTTAACAGATCAAGAGTCTGACGCAGCGGTTCGTCTTTCTTATGCTCAAGACTTAGCAGAGTTTAGTCAACAAACTGTTTCAGAAGCTCTTGCTACAATTCTTGGCCGTGAATCTGAAATGAAGATGTCTATAAATGATTACAGTAAAGATGTGCTTGATGCTAAGATTCCTGAATGGGTTGCTGAAACGTGGCCTGATGCAGACTTAAAGTCTAGGACTTTACTTAGATTTGCAACTAAGGAAGCATTTATTCAAGGTGCATCTACAGCAGAGGATGTTAAGTCTAGGGTTCAATACTACATTGATAATCATTTTGTAGAAGATGATAAGGTTATTGGTGCTGGTGTAGATGGTAAGGTTATTGGCGGCCGCCAGTTATTGCCAGATGAAATTATTAAAATGAACGCTAAGATAGAAGCGGCAATAATTCAAAGCGCCACCCCAGAGGAAGCTGTTAAGTTTCTAAAAGTAACTGATCTTGCAGGGTCATACGCTGCTGGCACTGTTGTATCTGCTGCTGTTTCATTAGAGCAAACTATTAGAAATGTAATTACTGGCGATAGACGCTTAGATTTAAATTGGAAATTGCAACCTGATCCTAGTCGTTATGGCAATTATTACTTAATGATTAAGACAGAAGCAGGGACTTATGTTCAGAGAACTGTTGATGTTGAAGTAGAAGGCAGCACTGTAAAGGTGCCTATGTCGTTTGATGTTGCTGATTACAAAGGTATGACTAGCACATCAGACTTAGACGAGTTGTATTCAACGCAGTATGAAAATTCACTTAAAGCTAATGGCATTAATTCTTTTGCCGCATCTATAAATGCTGGAAATAAATTCCTTGCATTAGAGGGGTTTGGTTTAAATGGGTCTGAGGATGAGGTTAATGCTAAGGCTGCATTGGTTTATGTTCGTAATCCTTCTCTGCTTAAAGAAGACAAGCACAAACAAATCTTCTTTGATCTTGTAGATGATGGTTGGATTAACGAAGCTCATGTCCCTATCTTCTTTGAAGAGGTAGATGGCATCCAGCCATTTGCCAGAACAGATAAGATTACAAGAGAAAGTGTAGTTGTTGGCACTGAGATAAAACCTGATGACCCGCCGCCATTAGCCAGCATACCTATGGTCATGAATAACTTTAAGTTAAACATGAGAAATACAACTGAAGCTGAATGGAAAGGTATGTCTAAGGAACAACGAACCGATGCAGGTTTACCTACAAAGCTACCTATACCGGGCTATTTTATAACAAGCAGGTTTTTTAAACCAACACCTCAGTCATCTAACTGGCGCAAGAGATTTCATCATGCTCTTAACTTAGGTGATGCAATGTCTTTGTATAGTCGCAGCGAATGGGAAGCTATGGATGAATCAGAACGAATAAGTAAAGGGCTTCCGGTCAATGGCATTGATTTAGATACTGCTGGTGGTTACAAAAAATTTAAGAAGAGCAATTAAAAATGGCTGAAATACTATCACAGAATATTTTAAACCCTAAGCCTTTTGGTAACATTCCCTATGAGCGTGGCGATCCTACGTTTGGTGAAACATTTATTAACAACACAGAGCAACTGCTTAGACCTGCGGTAGAGAGTACTGCTAAGTTACTCATGCCTAGTGTGTTTAATAACAATACTGAGCGCGATCCTACATTTGATTTTAACAATTTCTTAACTGAAAAGAATATTGATATTAAATCTAATGACGGTCAGTATCTATCTAATTACTCAGCTAATGCTGTCCAAGCTCAAGAGCATTACTTAAAGTTACTTAATCGTAAAGAAACTCAGAGGGCTATAGAGCAAGCTGGATTTCTACAACAAATGCTTGCCGATCCTATTCTCTTTGCAGAGGTATTTACTCCCCTAATCTACATGAAAGGCTTTCGTGCTGCTGCATCTGGCGGTAAGTTTTTTGCAAACAAGGCGTTGCAGTCTCAGGTTGATAACGCTTTGTTAAAATTTCAAGGCTTGTCTAAAGCTAAACAAGTTGCAGCAGTAGCTGGTGCAGAAGCCCTTGTGTTTGAAGGTGCACGAAATGTAATTGAAGGTTTCAATGCTACTCAGGCCGAAGGTCAAGATGCAATGACTTCCTTAGTTAAAGAATCTTTAGACACTACTATGGCTATTTCCTTAGCTAGTATATTTGGATTAACGCTTGGTAAGGGCTTTAGTGTTTACTCTGATGCAAAGCAAAGGACTACATTAGAAAATTATCAAGCTACTCTTAATGCAGCAAGGGTGTTCCAAAAAGACATAGATGCTGTTCCTGCTGGTGCTGGTGATCCAGATTTTATTGGCCCTGTTATGCCAACAGAAACAAAACCATTTACAGAGGGTCAGCTTGGATCATCTAGTAAAGCAGAAACTGTAACTCTTGCAGATGAAATGCCTGATCTTAAATCTACTGATCTTGATTTCATGGGGTCTTGGTTTACTGAGTCTATATTTTACAAGGCATTACCTACATCTGTTAAGTCAGTAATATTATCTGATGCTCCAACAATTACTAAACTAAAGTTCTTAAAGATAATTAACGATTCTGGCGTTGGCTTTAAGTTAAATCAAACGGGCAACTCTATTGGTCGTTCTGTGTTTCAAGAGTCTGGTGAGCTTTCTGGTAAGTGGGTTGGAGTTTATCGTGAGATTCACAATGTATGGTCAGAAGTAAATCCAAGCGGTGGCGCTACTGTGCTTGATGTTCCTATACAAAACGCTATTGAAAAAATTAAAAAGATAAGAGGCAAAGAAAACTTAACGTTTGAAGATTTTGGGCAACACATAGTTAATTTGTATTTAACTAAAGCGTCTGATGTAAGTCCGCTTGAGGCTAGAGCTTTAGAACAAGTGCGTAAATATTTTGACGAATGGGATCAAAGGCTTAATGATGTAGGTTTGCTTGGCTTTAACGATGTTCTTGTTAGAAGAAAGTCTGACATAGAAGGCCGATTGACCAGTATGGAGTCTGTTACTCAAGGCATAATTAAAAGCAATAACAATTACTTAACAGGTAGATTGTCCAAAGCAGAAGCAGACCTTTCTAAGAAACAAGATTCGTTAGATAGAATTAACGCAGCATTTAAGGATAGAGGTTTATCAGAAAAACGAGCCGAACTTAAAGCAAAACTTGAAGAAGAGATACCTATAGCTAAAGCTAGAGTTGATGATTTTAAAAATGCGTTAAATGTATCTAACGTAACTAAAACTGCAGGGGATGCGGTTAAAGTGTTAGATGATTTAAAGCTAACTGTTAAGGCTAGAGGTGCTATAGAAAACCTTGACACGCACACTGTACTAATGCGTGAGCGCCTTGATAATGTTAATGCTTACCTTGATGGTACGGCTGTTGAGAAGGGCTTGAGAGAGCCGTTCTTCCCTCGTTACTTTAATCGTAGAGCTATTGATGCTGACCGCGAGGGCTTTGAGAATATTATTACACAGCATTACATAGAAAATCCTAGCATTTGGTCTTGGGATGACAAAGCAGAACGCTTTGTTGAAAAGGTTTTAGACGGCAGTGAGCGAATGGCTAGGGGCAGGGCTAAAGAAACTGTTGCTAAGATTATGAATGAAATAGATGATGATGGTCTTGAAGGTGCTTACTTTGGCGCAGGTAGATCAAAGCACATGATTCATAGAGCGTTAGATATACCTAATGAAAAAATTAAAGATTATATAGTTACCGATCTTAAGCAGGTTATGATTGCGTATCATTCTAAGATTGCACCCAAGTACGCTTTTGCTCGGCAGTTTAGAACTGACAGCGGTAAGCCAGCTACATTAGATGATTTGATTGCAACTAACACTAAAGAAATGAAGTCTGCAGGTACTTCTGAAAAAACAATAGACATGGTAAACAAAGAGTTTGTTGCTAGTTACGATAGAATTGTAGGTCGGGTTCTTACTAACCCTGACAGCATAGAAGCTAGAACTGCTGATTGGTTACGCACAGCAACACAATGGACTTATCTTGGTGGCGCTGGTGTGGCTGCTGTTGGTGACTTTGCTAACGTATTTATGGATCATGAAATGCGTATTATAGCTAAGGGATTAGTTTCTTTGGCTGATGGCAATAGTTTAAAGATGGCTCGTAAAGAGTTAAATAAATCTGGCGATGGTATAGAGATTATAGCTGGCACTGCTCACATGCGGCAGATGGAAAACATATCGCAAGACCCATTTGCTAATGGAATGACTGATAAAATTAACAATGGATTTTATATAGCAAATCTTTTGGCTCCTATTACACTAGCAACTAAACATATGGATGCTTTGTTTAGAGGCCATACTATCATTGAGGCATCAATTCGTTTAGCTGGTGGTAACGCTTCTAAGTGGGAACAGGAATTTCTAGCCCGATATAATATCACTCCTGATTTAGCGGCAAGAATTGCTAAAGCTCCTGTAGAAACAACTAAGAATAATTTGTATTTGCCTAACACTGACGCATGGCTAGACGAAGGCGCGCTTACTGCATTTCGTTCTGCTTTAAGGTCTGGTGTTATGAACAGAATTATTATGGGTACTCCTGCTGACAAGCCCCTTATGATGTCTGGCAAAAGCTATGTACCTATGAGCGTTGGTAAACAAGTTGGCATGAAGGAAAGCAATAGAGTTAAAGGGTATGCTGAAATAGAAAGCCCATTACTTTCTTTGCCTTTTACATTTTACACCTACACAATGGGTGCGTTTAACAAGATCACAACTAACTATGCTCAAGGTATGGTGCGTAATAACTTTGCTCATTTAGTAATGGGTATGTTCTTTGGTTATCACATTGTTAAGTTTAGAACACCAAGCTGGGCATGGGATGAAATGGATGCAGAAGATAAAGCATTAAGAGCTTTTGATTTCTCAGGTCTTGCAGCTTTGTATAGCGATATGTTTTACCGCAGCTTAGATATGGGTATGTCATTTGACTTAGTTAATCCCACACCCTTTGAACCTAAGTTTAAATCTGAGCCTGACGCAGTAGGTGGTGTTGTGTCTATCTTTGGTGCGCCAGCAGACTATACATACAACCATGTTAAGATGATGCAGGAGTTTGCTAGGGGTAACTACTCTACTGGTTCTGAAATGGCAGTTAGAAACACGCCGTTAATATGGAATATGTTTACTAAAAACATGGCGAGTGATTTGAAAAACTTTGTAGGAGATTCGTTTGATGATGCAGAATAATTGTGCGTTGCTATGGGTTTTATCTACTGTTAGCAGGACCGAAAGGAGTGCAGTATGACTATTAGTTTAGCGCAGAACGCAGCGCGTGTATCTTACTCTGTAAGTGAGGGCGCTACACAAACATCGTTTACTGTATCATTTGAGTTCTTTGATGATGCTGATCTTAATGTATATGTTGATGGTACTTTAAAAACTATTACTACTCATTACACTGTAAGCGGCGGCAGCGGCTCTACTGGTGCAGTAGCTATATCAGTTACAGGAGCTACTGGTGGGAGTACAGTAACTATCACCAGAGACATTGCGCTTGCTAGAACAACTGACTTTCCTACATCTGGCCCGTTTCAAATTGCTACACTTAACACTGAGCTAGATCGCTTTACTGCTATTGCTGCTGATCTTAAAGATAGTGACAATCGTAGCTTAATTCTTTCTGATTTTGATCCAAGCACTTTATCTGCATTGCCTGCTCTTGCTGATCGTAAAGGCAAAGTCTTAGGATTTAATAGTTCAACTGGTAATCCAGAGGCTACACAACAAGTAACTGATGCGGCTGTTAATGTATCTACTGTATCAGTAGGTGGTTCAGCAACTGGGTCTGTGTCTGTATCTAATGGCACAGCTACATTTACGCTTGGCATTCCAACGGGAGCAACAGGAGCAACNGGNNCAACGGGAGCTGATAGTACAGTAGCAGGTCCAACAGGTCCAGCGGGTGCTGATGGCGCTGATGGTGCTGATGGTGCTGATGGTGCAAGTTATACTCATCCAAACCATAGCGGAGAAGTTACATCTACTGGTGACGGAGCAACTGTAATTGCTGATAATGTTGTAGATGAGGCAAATTTAAAAATAAGCAACTCTCCTACTGATGGACAGATTCTTTCTGCTCAATCTGGAAATAGCGGTGGTTTAACTTGGGTTGATGCTGGTGGTTACACTCTACCAACTGCTTCTGCTAGTACATTAGGTGGTATCAAGGTCGGAACTAATCTCAGCATTGATGGCAGCGGTGTGCTGTCTGCAACGGATACAAATACAACCTATAGTTTAGCCACCTCATCCGCGCTTGGGCTGGTAAAAGTTGGATACACGGAAAGCGGTAAAAACTATCCTGTTGAGCTAGACAGCGAAAAAATGTTTGTAAACGTCCCTTGGACGGACACAACTTATAGCGTTGGAGACGGCGGTCTTACACAAAACAACTTTACTGATGCAGACCACAGTAAACTTAATGCTATTGAAGCCTCTGCCGATGTAACAGATACAACTAACGTGACTGCGGCTGGCGCACTTATGGACAGTGAAGTTACTAACCTAGCAGAAG
>JGI20157J14317_10004502_pt1 | contig 10723 bp, 10 predicted proteins | sample COG_07_FD_14317 | JGI IMG/M metagenome (IMG submission 14317)
TAGAAGCCTTTTGGCTATAGGAGTAAAATGAGCCACGGAGAAAATCATATGTTAAACGAATACAAAGCACACGTAGACGAAAGAGCAAAACAAAATATTCCACCTCTTCCATTGGATGCAGATCAAACTGCTCAACTGGTTGATCTATTAAAGGCAGATCATGAAGAGTCAGAACTATTATTACACCTTCTAAAAGAAAGGGTTCCTGCAGGAGTAGATCAAGCTGCTTATGTAAAAGCTGCATTCCTCTCTGATATAACAACTGGAAAAGCTGATAGTCCATATGTATCAAAAGTTGATGCAGTAAATATTCTTGGGACTATGTTGGGTGGGTATAATATCCAGCCTTTAATTGAGTGCTTGAAAATAGATGGTTTAGGTAGTGATGCTGCTAATGCTTTAAGTAAGACCTTATTAATATTTGATGCTTTCAATGAAATCTTTGAATTAGCAAATACTAATGAGCATGCAAAAAGAGTTATTGATTCCTGGGCAGAAGGCACATGGTTTACAGAGAAATCTGAAATTCCTGAACAAATAAAGCTTACTGTTTATAAAGTTCCAGGAGAAATAAATACAGACGACTTATCCCCTGCAACAGATGCATGGTCAAGACCAGATATTCCTCTTCATGCTTTAGCAATGTTTAAAATGCCAAGAGAAGGTATTGAAAGACCCCTTGAAACAATTGATGAGTTAAAAGAAAAAGGCAACCCTTTGGTTTTTGTTGGTGATGTTGTTGGAACAGGTTCTTCTAGAAAGTCAGCAACTAACTCAGTGTTATGGCATATGGGTGATGAGATACCTTGCATACCTAACAAAAAAGAAGGTGGATTCTGCTTTGGTGGAAAAATCGCTCCTATCTTTTTTAATACTCTTGAAGATTCAGGTGCCTTCCCTATTGAACTAGATGTTTCTAATATGGAAATGGGCCAAGAAATTATTCTTGAACCACATAATGGTCGAGTACTAGATGCAAATACAAATGAAGTTATATCAACATTTGAGTTAAAAACTAATGTAATTCTAGATGAAGTTAGAGCTAACGGAAGAATTCCACTAATTATAGGAAGACAACTAACTGATAAAACTCGTGAAGCTCTGGATCTTGAACCAACAGATATCTTCACAAGACCAGATGACTCTGATAGCTCTGATAAAGGCTATACGCTTGCACAAAAAATGGTTGGAAAAGCTTGTGGTGTTGAGGGTATTAGACCTGGAACTTATTGTGAACCAAGAATGACAACAGTTGGATCTCAGGATACAACTGGTCCAATGACAAGAGATGAATTAAAAGAGCTAGCTTGCTTAGGCTTCTCAGCAGATTTAGTAATGCAGTCATTTTGTCACACTGCTGCTTACCCAAAACCGGTTGATATAGAAACACAGCACAACTTACCTGACTTTATTATGAATAGAGGTGGAGTATCACTAAGACCTGGTGATGGAATCATTCACTCATGGTTAAACAGAATGTTAATACCTGATGGTGTGGGTACTGGTGGTGATAGTCATACAAGATTCCCGCTTGGAATTAGTTTTCCTGCTGGTTCAGGATTGGTTGCATTTGCTGCAACACTTGGTGTCATGCCACTAGATATGCCTGAGTCTGTATTGGTTAGATTTAAAGGTGAGATGCAACCAGGAATAACTTTAAGAGATCTCGTGAATGCAATTCCATATGCAGCAATACAAAAAGGACTTTTAACAGTTGCTAAAAAAGGAAAGAAAAATATTTTCTCAGGAAGATGTTTAGAAATTGAAGGCCTTCCAGATATGAAAGTTGAACAAGCCTTCGAATTATCTGATGCCTCTGCAGAAAGATCTGCATCTGGATGTACAGTCAGATTAAATAAAGAGCCGATAATAGAATATCTAAAATCTAATATAGTGATGTTGAGATGGATGATTGCAAGCGGCTATGGTGATGCGAAAACTCTAGAGCGAAGAGCGCAAGCAATGGAAGAATGGATAGAAAATCCTGAACTTTTAGAACCTGATGCTGATGCAGAGTATGCAGAAATAATTGAAATTGATCTCAATGAGATTACTGAACCATTGTTAGCATGTCCAAATGATCCTGATGACATTAAGCCTTTATCAGAAGTTGCTAATACTGATATACAAGAAGTCTTTATTGGCTCATGTATGACAAATATAGGTCACTTCAGAGCAGCTGGAACATTGCTTCAAAAATATAATGGTACCAAAGCAAGACTATGGGTAGTTCCTCCAACCAAGATGGATGAAAAACAACTGATGGAAGAAGGTATCTATAATGTATTTGGTGTATCAGGTGCTAGAACTGAAGTACCTGGATGCTCACTATGCATGGGTAACCAAGCAAGAGTCTTAGCTAATTCAACTGTAGTTTCCACGTCTACAAGAAACTTTCCAAATAGATTAGGAGATGGAGCTAATGTTTTCCTTGCTTCAGCAGAGTTATCAGCTATCGCATCAATACTCGGAAAACTTCCAACTGTTGAGGAATATCATAAGTATATGGAAGACATAAATCCCCTTTCAGATGAAATATATAGGTATTTAAATTTTAATGAGATAGACACATATGTTGAAAGTGCTGATTCAGCTAAGATTTCAGCTGTGAATATTGTGAATCCTTAAATTTAGGCTTTCTCTCTTTGGGCTTTAACTTCGTCTTGCCTTGAGTTTTCAAGGTCTTGGAGATAATTCTCACCAAGAGGTGTTATATAATCGCCTGTGAAGATAGAAGTTTCAAACTCCTTAATTTCAGGATTACCGTATTGAACTGTTTCAATTAAATCTTCTAGGCTTTGATAGACAAGCCAGTCAGCACCAATCTCTTGGGCTATTTGTTCATTGGTTCTATTCGAAGCAACAAGCTCTTTAGTTGCAGGCATATCAATGCCATATAAGTTTTGATATTTAATGGCTGGAGCTGCTGATGCAAAATAGACTTTTTTAGCACCCGATTCTTTTGCCATTTCAATAATTTTCTTACTTGTAGTTCCTCTTACTATTGAGTCATCAACCAAAAGAACATTCTTACCTCTAAATTCTAAATCAAGAATATTGAGCTTACGTCTTACAGATTTTTTACGCTCCTCTTGGTAAGGCATGATAAATGTTCGACCTATATATCTATTTTTAACAAAGCCCTCTCTATAAGGGACATCTAAATCAACAGCCAGCTGAAGAGCTGCAGTCGTAGAGCTATCTGGTATAGGAATAACCACGTCTATATCATGATCAGGATTAATCTTTTTGATAGATTGGGCTAATTTTGAGCCCATTCTCATTCTTGCCTTGTAAACTGAAATTTCATCAATTTTAGAATCTGGTCTTGAGAAATAAACATACTCAAATATACATGGCTTCTTTTCTGGAGCTTCTGCGCACTGTTGTGAGAAAAAGTTTCCATTTTTATCAATAAACACTGCCTCACCTGGCTCAACATCTCTTAATTTTGTAAAGCCTTGTGATGTAAATAAAGCATCTTCAGATGCAATAATATATTCATCTCTTGCCTCGCCTTTTCTAATACCAATAGATAATGGCCTAATAGCATTATTATCTCTAAAGGCTAATATTCCATGGCCTGTGATTAATGCCAAAACAGCATATGCACCATCACACCTTCTATGAGTTTTTGCTACAGCTTTAAATATATGTTCAGCCGAAGGATATATCTCCCTCTGTTTTCCTAGTTCATGCGCAAAAATATTAAGAAGAACTTCTGAATCAGAGTCTGTATTTAAATGTCTCATTTCAGCATGAAATAATTGCATTGCTAGTTCTTTTGAATTCGTTAGATTTCCATTGTGAGCAAGGCTAATACCATATGGAGAGTTAACGTACATTGGTTGAGCAAATTCCTTACCTGCTCCTCCAGCTGTTGGATATCTGACATGGCCTATTCCATAGTTTCCTATGAGTTTATTCATGTGATTTTGTTGGAATACGTCTCGAACATATCCCATAGATTTTCTGCTATTTAATTTACCTTCAGAATCACAGACAACCATTCCGGCAGCATCTTGACCTCTATGCTGAAGCATTAAAAGTGAGTCATAAATTTCTGCAGCTACGTTATTTTCTGCAGAAATTCCAACTATTCCACACATTAGGAGTCCCCTGTTTCCGAATTTAAATTATCAGATTCTGGTGTTAAGTTTTCTTTAATAGGTTCAATAACCTCAATAGCTTCCTCAACAATATTTTTATTATCTATTAAATCTCTTAGATATGCTTCTATTTGCGGAGCATATTTTTCAATAATTGGTGTAATTTTTGATTGGTCGATTAAATCTGTTGATTTAACACTTGCTGGAAGTAATAAAAATATTACAAATAAAACAATAAGGCCTCTAGTTAGACCGAATAAGACACCCAGAAATCTATCAAAACCAGAAGCGCCTGACCATTTTATTAATTTGCTAATAAACTTAATAACCATTCCACCAAGGATGATACAAATCATAAACACAACTATATAAGCAAAGATTTTTGAAATTTCTTCATTACCTATAAATTCATTTATTTTTGGAGTTGCTAGAAATTCAAGACTAACAGCTGCTATAAAAGCAAATATCCATAGAAATAGTGATAAAAATTCTTTGGTAAAGCCTCGAGCTAATGAAATTAAGCCCGATGCAGTTAAAACAATTAATATAAACCAATCAGCAACATTAAGGCCTAGAGCTTCCATCTAAAAATTTCTCCCTTTGTAGTTCCTGCAACTTTTTGAATAAGCTCAATGTTAGTATGAATATCGTCTTCATCAATAAATGGGCCGACATATACTGCATGAAGATCTTTTTTTTCTCCAAAAATTTCTTTTGAATGCAATCAGTCCATTATCTTCTAATTTTTTGACCATTGCAGAAGCATTCTCTTCCGATGACAAGACATGCACTCTTAATACAAACAAATCAAAATCAGATTGCTCTATATCCATCACAGTTAAATTTTTGTTTTTTGGTTCAGAANTCTTATCTAAAGTCTCCTCTGTTTTTTGTACTACAGGCTTCTCAAGCTGAATAGATTCAACAGTATTGGTTTCCAATACTTCACTAACTACTTCAATTGTTTGTTCTTGTTGGTAATCTATTTGTGGTTCTAGAAAGACAAAAAGAGTTAGAAGCAAAAGCCCTATGCTAAAAGCTAGTCCAACAAATCTTTCAATATTCATTAATCTTTATAAATCTTTTTTAATAATCTATGAACTTTGGTTCTAATGTCACGCCTATGGACAATCATATCTATTGCGCCATTTTTAAGAAGGAATTCAGACTTCTGAAAATCATCTGGCAAATCAACTCTTACTGTTTGCTCAATAACCCTTCTTCCGGCAAAACCAACTAGCGCATCGGGTTCAGCAATATTAATATCACCAAGCATTGCAAGACTAGCCGATACTCCACCATAGATTGGATCTACCATTACAGATATATATGGAAGTTTTGCAGCTTTTAATTTTTGAAGAGCAGCAGATGTTTTAGCCATTTGCATTAATGAGATCATCGACTCTTGCATTCTAGCTCCACCACTTGTTGAAAAACATATGAATGGTGAGTGATCGGCTATAGCCTGATTCACACCTTGAACAAATTTTTCACCAACAACACCACCCATAGAGCCACCCATAAACCTAAATTCAAAAGCAGCAACAACAACTGGCATTGAATCCAATGAGCCTTTGCCAATTATAATTGCTTCATTTTCTCCAGTTGAAGAAACGGCATCTTTAATTCTAGAAGAATAGTATTTAGTATCTTTAAATTTTAATGCATCTTTTGTTTTAATATCAGGAGCAATCTCATGAAAGAAACCATTATCAAGAAAAATCTCAAGCCTCTTCCTTGCTCCAATTCTTAAATGATGATCACATTTAGGGCAAACGAATAAAGATTTTTCTAGCTCAGGTGCATATAAGACAGATTCACAAGATGGACAAGAGCTCCATAAACCATCAGGCACCTTGCTTTTAGGCTTTGTTGAGCCCATTGATGGTATAAGCTTTGTTAACCAGTTCATGCTATTGCCGTTTTCATTTCCTTAAGGTATTTACCTATTCTATCAAACTCTTTGGTTTTAGATGCTTCATTTATCATTTCCACAATAGATGATCCAATGATAATGCCATCAGAGAACTTAGCGAGTGTTTTAGCGTCTTCTGTTGACTTAATTCCAAAACCGGCAAGAGTTGGAAGATCTGTGTATTGTTTAATTCTATTAATGTTGTTCTCAATCTCTGTAATATCTAAATTTGATGAACCAGTGACTCCTCTAAGATTCACATAATATATAAAACCAGTACTGTTATTAGCAATTAGTTCAACTCTATTCTCTTTTGTTGTAGGAGATATAAGAGAAATAGTATTTATATTAGGATTGCTAATTCCATAGCTTTCCAGATTTAGTTCACCAGGTATATCAACTACCAAAATAGAATCGATACCATCTTTGCCTGTTGCTTGAACCATATCAATATGAGAGATAAAAGTATTTAGGTATCCCATAAGTACAATGGGAGTATCTTTATTGGTTTCTCTGAATTGATCGACAAGCGATAAAATCATTTTCAAAGATATATTATTTTTTAAGGCACGATCATGAGCTCGTTGGATAGTTGGACCCTCGGCAATTGGATCAGTAAAAGGAACACCTATCTCAATTACATCAACTCCTGATTCTACAAATAAATGCATTAAATCAAGAGTAGTATCCATATCAGGATCACCTGCAACTAAGTATGCAACAAGCGCCTTTTGATTATTAGATTTAAGGTTGGATAGAGTTGAAGTTAGTCTGTTCAAAACTCAATACCGTCTATCTCAGCAACAGTATTAATGTCTTTATCACCACGACCAGAAACATTAATAACAACATTTGCGGATGAGTCGAGTTCTTTCATTAATGGTTCAAGGTATGCAAAAGCATGCGCTGTTTCAAGAGCAGGCATAATACCTTCAAGCTCTGTTACTTCATGAAATGCTTTGAGGGCATCATCATCACTTACAGCAACATACTCTGCTCTACCTATGTCTTTTAACCATGAATGCTCAGGACCAACACCAGGATAGTCCAAACCTGCTGAAACAGATTTAGTATCTTTTACTTGACCAGCCTCATCCTGCATTAAATAACTTCGAGCACCATGAAGAACTCCAGGAGTTCCATCATTTAGTGGTGCTGCGTGCTCACCAGTTGAAACACCCTTTCCACCAGCTTCTACACCAATGAGTCTTGTTTCTTTTAAATCAATAAATGGATAAAAGATGCCCATAGCATTTGAGCCTCCACCAACACATGCAACAATGGCATCTGGCATCTTGTTAAAGAGCTCATCTGATTGTTTAATTACTTCTTGACCAACTACTGAATTGAAATCTCTTACTATCATTGGGTATGGGTGTGGCCCAGTAACACTTCCTATAATGTAATAAGTATCATCAATATTTGTTACCCAGTCTCTCATAGCCTCATTTAGTGCATCTTTTAAAGTAGCTGATCCTGAATCAACTGCATGAACCTGAGCACCCAGTAATTTAATCCTATATACATTTAATGATTGTCTTCTAACATCCTCAGAACCCATATAAATATGACACTCTAAACCAAGCCTAGCTGCGACAGTTGCAGTTGCTACTCCATGCTGTCCTGCTCCAGTTTCAGCAATAATTCTTTTCTTTCCCATATACTTGGCAAGTAAAATTTGGCCAACAGTATTATTTATCTTATGTGCGCCTGTATGGTTTAGGTCCTCTCTTTTTAACCAAATATTTCCAGATTGATATTTTTCTGTAAGTCTTTGAGCAAAATATAATGGAGATGGTCTTCCAACAAATGCAGATAGATCGCTATAAAATTCTTTTTTAAAATCTTCGCTATCTTTGAGGCCATTATAAGTATTCACTAATTCTTCCAGAGCATACATAAGTGTTTCAGGAACAAACTTGCCGCCAAATTCACCAAAGAAGCCTTCTTTATCAGGATAATTAATTTTATTAGAGGTCATGATTATTTATTTTATCTAAAATATTTATTATTAAGTTGATATCTTTTTTTCCGACTTCTGATTCAACTCCAGAGTTAATATCAATACACCAAGAATTAGTTGTTAATGCATTATCGACATTTTGAGAATTAATTCCACCAGAAAGAATTAAATTTTGCTTATCAGTATCAATTTCTTTTAGTATTTCCCAATTAAAGGACTCACCAGTGCCGCCATATAAGCCATCTTTATGATTTTCTAAAAGAATTGCTGATGCTGAATTAAAGTTATCCATAGCATTGAGATCTTCTTTCGTTTTTACTCGAATTGCTTTCCAATACTCAAGTCCAAATGATTCACAAAAAGATGAGTTTTCATGTCCATGAAACTGAAGAATCGGATCAGTAAAATATGAGGATGTCTTATATACAAAGTCTTCATCCGGATTAACGTAAACACAAACCGGCCTTGTTTNTTTAAAAGTAAAATNATTTAAGATNCGAAGAAAATTTTCATCGACATTTCTTGGGCTTTTATTAAAGAATATAAAACCANCATAATCTATATTGAGTTCAACAATCTTCTGTAAGATATCAATATCCTTAATTCCACATATTTTAATTTTTGCAGTTGTCATGACTTGAACTTATCCATGATGTTTATTGTAGGGCTTTGAATTTGAAATTGGCTATCATATTGAGGACCTAGGAAAAATAAGCCTTTTGCAGATGCAGTTTTACCAGCAGCAGCTCTATTCTTTTTTAATAATATTTCATCTATTGATAAATTGATCTCACCCTTTGCGATATCGATTAATGTTCCAGAGATAATTCTGACCATATTATGTAAAAATGCATTAGCTTTTATTGTTATGAATATAAAATTATTCACTTTAGTTGCTTCAATACTTTTAATGTCTTTTACCGGGTTATTAGAGCTGCATCTCGAGCTTCTAAAAGAAGTAAAATCATGAGATCCCAAAAACATATTAGCTTGTTCTTGAATAGAACTAAATTCAATAAGATTGTCATCCCAGTGAACTAAGTTATCAAAGAATAGTGGTTTAGTTTTTGAGTTATATACAACATAAGTATAACTTCTATCTAATGCTGAGAATCTTGAATGAAAGTCATCTGGGACATCAGAAATAGATTTTATGGATATTGAATCTGGTAGATTAGAATTCATTCCATCTATCCAATTCTTATGATCTCTCTTTATATCAGTTGTAAAATCAAAAACTTGAGATAGCGCATGGACACCAGCATCTGTCCGACCAGCATAGTTTATTGAAATGTCTTCCTTCGTGATCTCTTTAAGTGCATCTTCAATGACTTCTTGAACTGATATCGCATTCTTTTGTTTTTGAAAACCAGAAAAATTAGTACCATCGTACTCAGTTACAAAAGCTAATCTCACTTGTTTTGAATTTTTGCTAATAAACTCTCTGCAGAGTCTTTAATGTTGTTATCTTCTGTTATTTTTAGTATATCATCTAGTATTGTCTTGCAATTTCTGTAATCCTGCATTTCAAAATAAGTGATGGCTAAGTCTAGTTGCTGTTCATCATAGTTATTTTTTATACTCAATCCTTTAGGTAAGCCATCTACAGAAGACGAAGAGTCAACAGCTTCATCAAAATCATATGAGATTGATTTTTTCTTTGCAGGATTAAGTTGAATATATATTAATGCTATCAAGACACCAGATAATACGGACACAACTGCAACAAATAATAAATCCATCATACCGAACCCACTTCCATCTTGATTTTCTTGTTCATCTGAAACTTCTATTAACTTATCAAGTGTTTTATTTTCAACAACCATTTCAAGTTGCTTTGTATTATTTTGTATAAATTTCTTAGGGTCGGATACCTGATCATCATTTACATTAATTAAATTTTTATCTTCTTTTTCTAGAACTTCAGGAAGCGCTTCGGTTGTTTCTTGCTTAATAATTTTAGGTGCTGTTAACGTTAGTAGAGATTTAATAGCTGGTTCAAAATTTGATGAAAATAATGAATTCATAGCAAGGATGGATTCTTTTGCATCACTTTGAGATGTCATTTTCATTGTTGCAAATGAAGGTATTACTAAATCTATATCCTTTCTAACTAAATTAATATTCCCATCGATGAAGGCATTTTTATTGCCAAGGTAGATAGACCACATAATCTGATAGATTGAGGTATCAGAAGTTTCCTTTTTAATACTAGAAGCCATGCTCCACATTGTGGTTATTTCATCTGCCTTAATTAGATTTAGTTCTTTTACAGGCTCAGACATTTCAATGACTTCATCAAACTTATCTTTAATGGGTAATTTTACTGGCTGATAAATTTTTGTTGGCTGTATTTGCTTGGCGTTATTTTGCACTTTCGATGGTAAGAAAATAAATATATCCTTAGCTAACTCATCTTTAATAACTAATTTAAAACTGAAGTAGTCTTCGCTGTAGCTATTATCTAAAACAATAGAGAAAGATTGATAATTAGGAAAGTCCTCTAACAATGTATAGCTTATATAATCTAGATTTAGTAGTTCATCAGACTTGTATTCTTTTAATAAGATATCGTTATCTGAAATGTTGTTTCCCTTTATTCTAAATGCAATAACTCTCTGATCATTTGAGTTGAGCTTTAGTGAGGGAGAAGATAAAAGAGATTCCGCAATAAGATTTATTGAAAAAATAAATATTATAAGGAGTCTAAGTTGCATCATATTTTATTGCTTAAAA
>JGI20157J14317_10004503_pt1 | contig 10723 bp, 10 predicted proteins | sample COG_07_FD_14317 | JGI IMG/M metagenome (IMG submission 14317)
CGCCCACCCTCCAACATTGAGCGAGCAGCTCTCAAGCGTTGGTATACGTGACGTTTCACCTTATAGAGTTTACCTGGTTTCACTACAGCCTAACTGTACATGCTTTCTGTTGCACTTGTCCTCTATTCTATTACAAATAGCGACGGGTGTTACCCGCTATAATGCTCTTTGGTGTCCGGACTTTCCTCTTTTATAAATAAAAGCGATAAGAAGGCCTGCTTAATACAAAAATAGATTAAAATTATGTTGATAAAAAAAAATTATTAAAGTTTTAAAATTTATAATATTATAAGTGTATTTATATATTTGTATAGATGGAAAATTACGTTGTATCTGCATTAAAGTATAGACCTAATAGTTTTGAAACTGTTGTGGGCCAAAAATCAATTACCACTACACTTGAAAATGCTATACAAAACAATCAACTTCCTCAAGCAATGTTATTCTGTGGTCCCAGAGGAGTTGGTAAAACAACATGTGCAAGAATTCTTGCAAAACAAATAAATGACGATAATAAGTCAAGTGATTTTTCATATAATATATTTGAATTAGATGCTGCATCTAACAATGGAGTTGATGATATTAGAAATCTAATAGATCAAGTTAGAATACCTCCTCAAACTGGAAATTACAAAGTCTATATAATTGACGAGGTACACATGCTTTCTGGTCAAGCTTTTAATGCTTTTTTAAAAACATTGGAAGAACCCCCAAAATATGCAATTTTCATATTAGCAACAACAGAAAAACATAAAGTCATACCTACGATATTATCACGTTGTCAAATTTATGATTTTAAAAAAATAAGTGCTATTGATATAAAGAGCCATCTGGAATCAATAGCTAAAAAAGAAAATATTTTATTTGATGATGAATCACTTTACTTAATAGCTAATAAAAGTGATGGAGCTTTGAGAGATGCATTATCAATTTTTGACAGATTAGTGAATTTTACTGACGGTAATATAACTAAGGAGTTAGCTTATAAAAACTTAAATATTTTAGATCACGATATTTATTTTGAAACATTTGAACTAATTAACAAAAATGACATTACTAATTGTCTTTTATTATTCAACAAAGTAATTGAACAAGGTTTCAGCGGTCAACATTTTATTGATGGGTTATGTCTTCATTTTAGAGATTTACTTATATCGAAAAACAGTATGAGTCAAATACTTTTAGAACAGAACGAAAATTTAAAAAATAAATACATAAATCAGTCTAAAATTAAAGATTCAAATTTTATACTTTCTGCCATTAATTTGACAGAAGACTGTAGTTATAGATACAAAAACAGTAAAAACCAGCGACTCCTTACAGAAATATGTTTAATGAAATTATGTTCAATTGAAAATGTTGAAATAAAAAAAAAAATAAAAATTCTATCTAAAAAAGAAATTTCTGAAAACATAAAAAATCCTATTGAAATTAAAGATAACAAACTAAAGACAGCAAAGACAGTTGAGACAGTTGAGACAGTTGAGAAATTAAAGAATATTTCTGGTTTATCAATTTCAAGCTTACGAGCAAAGAAAAATATCGAAAATCTAAATACTGAAAAACAAAATAAATTAAATCCAGATAATAATTTAAATTCGATATTCGATAAAATTACACTTATTGACGCTTGGGATAAATTTCATGAAAAATTACTAAGTAAAGGAAGGAAAAATTTAGCTAGTATTCTTGCTATATCAAAACCAGAAAACTTGGGAAATAACGAAATCTCTTACACTCTTACAAATGAAACTAATAAAATAGAATTAGAAAGAAACAAAAATGAATTGTTAAGTTTTTTGAAAGCAGAATTAAAAAACAACAATATTAAAATTCATATTAAAGTAAATAAATTAAAAGAAAAGACTTTTATTTATTCATCTGTTGAAAAATATGAAAAATTAAAAAAAATAAATCCAAGAATTGAAAGTTTAAGAAAAGAGTTTAAACTTAATTTATAATTTTTTCATTAGCTCATGAACCATTCCATCAGCTAACCCAATTTTAGGAACTGTAATTTTCTCTACATTCATTTTGTCTAAAACAAATTGATATATTTTTCCTGCAGGAACTATAACATCAACTCTGTCAGGATTCAGTTTTAAATTAATCATTTTATCAAAAAAAGACATTTTTTCTAAATCACTAATTGTAGAATCAATTAACTCTAATGATAAAGGCTTTCCTAGTTTAGTTCCTGATAATTTAAAAATTTTATTAATATTTCCGCCAAGAGCGACTACTTCAATACCCCTTTTACTAGATAAATTATTCTCTATCCAATTTCCAAATTTATTCCATGTAGATTTATTTACTAAATTATTTATTAACCTAACACCACCAATTTTAAATGATTTAGAAATCAACACTTCGTTGTTTTTTATTAATGTAAGTTCTGTACTCCCGCCTCCAACATCTATAAAACAAAAAGATTTATTTATATTTGAAAATGCTGGGTTATTAGTAATTAATCTAGCTTCTTTTTTTCCACTAATTACTTCAATTTTAATATTAGCTTTTTTTTTAATTTGACTAATTATTTCATCTCTGTTGGATGAACTTCTTAAAGCGGATGTAGCAAAAGCTAGGTATTTATCTACATCATGAACTTTCATCAAAAGTTTAAAAGATTTCATAGAATCTAACAATCTAGATATGTTTTTTTTTGAAATCTCTCCACTTTTAAAAGCATCTTGACCTAATCTAATAGGAACTCTTACCAATGAGTTTTTAGTAGAAAACTGTTCTGAATTATGAATGTAAATATTTGAAATCAAAAGTCTAATAGCATTAGAACCAATGTCAATTGTAGCATATTTTATTGCTTTCTTAAATTCTTTCAATTTTATTTAAATAATAATTATATATCCTTTGCTGAGATTGCATCTTATTATTTTTGCTAATTATTGACTTGGCACTAGAGTTTACATGTCTAGCTTTCACATTATCGTTCCAATAAATATTAAAAATATCTAAAATTTCATTTTTTAAATCATCTTGTAAAATAGGACAAGTCACCTCCACTCTATTATCTAAATTTCTAGTCATCCAATCTGCTGATGAAATAAAAGTATTACAATTTCCGTTATTATTGAAAATCATAAATCTAGTATGCTCTAAAAACCTATCTACAATACTAATTACTTCAATATTCTCGCTCATATTTTTATGACAAGGAATAAGACAACATATACCTCTGACTATCATTTGGATTTTTACTCCAGCTCTGCTAGCTTCGTATAAAGAACGAATTAAACTGTAACTGGTTATATTATTAATTTTAATTTTTATCCATGCATCTTTACCACTTTTTGCATTGATTATTTCATTACCAATTAGTTTCTTAATTTTAGATTCTGTATTTATTGGTGATACAAATAAATTTTTAAAAATAAACTTTTTGTAATTGGCATTAAAAAAATTAAAAACATTCGAAACTTCATCTAAAATTTTACTGTTAGATGTGAACAAAGTTAAATCAGTGTAAACCTTAGCTGTAGACTCGTTAAAATTACCCGTACTAATAAAACCGTATTTTTTTAAATTCCCGCCTTCTAGTCTTTCAATAAGACATATTTTACTATGAACTTTTAAATTGGGAGAACCAAAAATTAATTTTATTCCTTGAGATTGCATTTCTTTCGCATATCTAATATTTGCTGATTCATCAAATCTTGCTTGAAGTTCAATTTGAACTGTAACTTTTTTGCCATTTCTAGCAGCATTTATCAAAGCACTGGCAACTTTAGACAACTTAGATAATCTGTATATTGTTATTGAGATTTTTTTGACTTTAGGGTCAATTGAAGATTTCATTAAAAAACTAACTAAATAAGAAAACTTATGATAAGGAGTATGTATCATAAAATCTCTTTCTTTTAATTTATCAAAAGTATTATCACTGTGACTAAAACCTTTTACATTTAATGGTTGCATTGGTTTATATACCAAATTATCATCAAGATTAGGAAAACTCATATAATCTCTTCTGTTGTGATATTTACCACCTGGAATTATACTATCAGTCTCATTATTAATACCCATTTTATTAAGTAAAAAATTTAAGGTATCTAATCTTATTTTACTATCATAAACAAAACGAACAGGATCAGCACTTGATCTCTCCTTTACACTTTGAGCAATTTTATCTAAATAGCTTTTTGAGATATCATCATCAAAATCTAGTTCAGCATCTCTACTTGTTTTAACCATGTTAGCCTCAATAGATTTGGGATTAAATATTTTAAAAATATCTTTTAAATGAAATCTAATAATATCATCAATCATTATAATATTTTGTACTAAATTATCTGAGGGTAATATCACGAACCTATCTAAGTTTTTAGGAAATCGAATTATTGCATTTTGAACTTCATCATTTTCTGAAACAATTCTAATTAATAAAAAGGATAAGTTTTCTTTGAATTCTGGAAATCTTTTATTTTTATTTAAAATAATCACATCAATTGTTGGACTAATTATTTCAAAAAAATAATTACTAATAAATTGCTTTTGAATAGGCTTAACCTTTGTTTCATCAATAAAAAAAATATTATCATTTTCTAAAAGTTTTATAATATTATTTAGAGTCAGAAAACTTTTTTGTTGAAGTTCAGTTGCTTTAATAGTTATATCGTTTAATAGCTGTTTTGCTGTTATGTTCTTAAACACTTTTTTTCCACTATTAGAACTTACTGCTATCCGTTTTACAGTTGCATATCTGACTCTGTAAAATTCATCTAAATTATTTGAGAATATACCTAGAAATCTTACTCTTTCGATCAAAGGAACTGTAGAGTCATCGGCTTCTTGTAAAACTCTTTCATTGAATTCAAGCCAACTAATTTCTCTATTAATAAATAAATTTTGTGATGATTTCATTTAAAGTTTTTGGGAAAATAGTAATTACATTTTCCTGAATTTATATTCTTCCACAAAGATACATCAAATTCAAAAATTAAAATTCCACAAGTTGGAACATGCATTCCATTGATGTTTGAGAATTTTGAAAAAAAATTATTACAGCTATTGTTATGAGAGAAAATCATAACTGATTTTAATTCATTAGTTAAGTTTTTAATAAAATTTTCAAGCTTGTTTCCTTGAAAATCGTAAAGCTCAGAATCTATCTTAAAGTTATTTACATTAAGTTTCTTGATGTTATTTAAAAAAACTTGAGCAGTTTGAACAGTTCTAATAGCTGGACTTGAAAAGATAGTTTCAACATTAATATTTAAGTTGTTGAAGATACCTGACATAATTTGAGCATCCGAGTATCCAGTATTAGAAAGTGGACGCTTCAAGTCTGACACATTATATTCCCATGAAGATTTTGCATGTCTGATTAAAATGATTCTTTTCAAGGAGATAATCTCTTAAAATTCCATTTTTTTGATTCATTAGAAAAAATAATTCTGTCATGTAAACGATTATCTCTTCCTTGCCAAAATTCAATAGACTTTGGAACAACATTATATCCTCCCCAATTTAAAGGCTTAGCCATTGTTTCACTATTAATGATAAAATTATTTAATTTGTCATCAATATATTTTCTAGAGGGAATTACTTCACTTTGATTTGAAATAATAGCACCTATTCTACTACTTTCAGGTCTAGAATTGAAATATTCCATAGAATCATGTTCACTGATTTTATGAGTTTTACCTTGAATAATAACTTGTCTTTCCATTGAAGGCCAATAAAACGATAAACATACCTTTGAATTAATTGAAATATTTTTACCTTTTCTACTGTTGTAATTAGTAAAGAAAACAAAACCTGACTCTGAAAATTTTTTTAATAACACAATTCTAGTTAATGGTGAGAAATCAGAACTCACAGTTGATAAAGACATTGCATTTGGTTCGATTTCAGTTCCAAATTTTTCAATCTCATCGAACCATTTAGAAAATAAATCAAAAGGATTATCAGGTAAATCATTTTCATTTAATTCACCTTTAAGGTACTTGTCTCTATATCCACTTAAATCTTTTAACATATTCTAAATTAATGTTTATTATTAAAAAACAAAACTCTTATTCTCAATTGCTAGTTCACAATTTTCAAAAACAGTTTTAGCCTCATTTAGAAACAAATCTAAATCATTATATCTAGATGAAAAATGACCTAAGATAAGTTTTTTGACATTTGAATTCTTTGCTATAATTGCAGCTTGCTCAGCGGTAGAATGAAAAGTTTTGACAGCAAAATTTTCATCTTTTTTCAGAAATGTAGATTCATGATATAATAAATCACATTCACTGATTTGTTCTGTAATTTTTAAATTAAAAAGAGTATCACTACAAAATGCATAAATAATATCAGGTTTTAAAGGCTCAACTAATTTGGTGTTTTTTATAATTTCCCCTTTCGAAGTCACTCCATCTTTTCCTAATTTAATACCTGAAAATTGAGTTTTATCAATTCCCAAATCAATAGCTTTCTTCACAATTAATTTGTGACTAGTTGTTTTTTTTCTAAATAAAAATCCATTTGTGTAGATTCCATGATAGAGTGGAATTGTTGATACTATAAAATTATTTTTGTTAAGTATATCTTGTGATTTTATACTATTTAGTTCTATAAAGTTTAATTTATAATTAGTCCAAGTTTTACCAACTTTCATCAATGAAGTAATTATTTCCTTAATTCCCTTAGGACCAAAAATATTTAAAGGTTTTTCTCTTCCCAATAAGTTAAAAGTTAAAATTAGACCCGGAAGTCCAAAATAATGATCTCCGTGTAAATGAGAAATAAAAATATCTTCAATTGAATTAAATTTAATTTTATTTTTTCTCAATTGAAGTTGAGTTCCTTCACCACAATCAATAAGAAATGATTTTCCATTGTGTTCTAAAACTTGAGAAGTTGTAAAACCTTTAAAAGATGGGTAAGCCGAAAAACTACCTAATATTGTTAATTTCATAACAAACCTAAATCTCTTTCAATCTCTTCAATTTCAATTATATCTATTGCTTCTTGCAAAGATGGAACTATATTCATATTTAAATTATAATACTCAGATTTAAAATCTGAATTAACAATTACAAAAGATTTTTTATTGTTTTGAGATTCAATAAATAAGTAATTCAAGTCTTCTGAAAATTTCTCAAAACTTAGGGCATTAAAATCAATAATAATATTCTTTAATTTAATTTCTTTTTTTAATTCAACTATAGAATTAAAAAACTTATTTTCATTACTTATATTAAATAATAAAGTATTTTTAGATTTTGACAAATTCATGTTATTTAAGCTTAGCAGCTAAAAGATACATTATAGCCATTCGTATAGCAACTCCATTTTCAACTTGATCTAAAATTATTGATTGATCAGAATCTGCAACTTCACTAGTAATTTCTACCCCTCTATTTATTGGGCCAGGATGCATTACTATTATTTTTTTATCAATAGAATTTAATAAAGGCATTGTTAAACCATATTGTTGAATATACTCTCTAACAGAGGGAAAATAGGATTCAGACATTCTTTCATTTTGAATTCTTAACATATTTACAGCATCAGATTTTTTTAAAGCTTTTCTAAAATCTGTTTCAACATTAACATTTAATGATTCAATACTTTTTGGAATAAGAGATTTTGGACCGCAGACAGTAACGTTAGCTCCAAGTTTTTGATAGGCAAAAATATTAGATAATGCCACTCTTGAATGCATAATATCTCCAACAATTAGGATGTTTTTATTTTTTAAATCACCAATTTTTTCAATTAAAGAGTAAGCATCTAATAACGCTTGAGTAGGGTGTTCATGAGTTCCATCACCAGCGTTAATTATACATGAATCAACGTTCTTAGAAAGGAATACACTTGCTCCTGGGCTTGGATGACGCATAACAATCATATCAACTTTCATTGAAAGAATATTATTTACTGTATCAATTAATGTTTCACCTTTTGAAATTGAAGAACCAGAGGAAGAAAAATTAACTACATCAGCAGACAATCTCTTTTGAGCTAATTCAAATGAAAGTTTAGTTCTTGTACTATTTTCAAAAAATAAATTAGCGATTGTTACATCTCTTAAAGATGGAACTTTTTTGATTTTTCTATTTATAACTTCTTTAAAGTTATCTGATGTTTTAAATATTAAATTTAAATCATTTTTATTCAGATATTTAATTCCCAATAAATTATCGACACTTAAATTACTCATTTTTTGTTTTTATATAAATAAACAGAATCCTCCCCGTCATTTTCAATCCAATTAACAATTACCTTTTCATTTAACCTAGAATCAACTTGAGTACCACAATAGTCAGGTTGAATTGGTAATTCTCTTGAGAATCTTCTGTCAATTAGCGTTAATAATTGAACTCCTTTTGGTCTTCCAAATGACTGAATAGCATTTAAAGCAGCTCTAATACTTCTCCCAGTAAATAAAACATCATCAACTAACACGACTGTCTTATTCTCAATCGAAAAGTCAATTTCAGTAGCACTAGCTTTAAGTACTTTTTCAGATCGTCTAAAATCATCTCTAAAAAAAGTTATATCTAAATTACCAAGTTTTAAATCGTTGTTTTTTTCGTGTCTATTTATAAGCTCTAAAATTCTTTTTGCCAAAAGACCTCCTCTAGGCTGGATTGCAATTATTACAGTGTCATTAAATAAATTATGATCTTCAATTAACTGGAAGGACAACCTGTGTAGTATGGTTGAAATTTCATTAGCGTTGAGTATTTTTTTTGGCTTCATAACGCTTATATTATTACCAAAATTAGTGATTTTTTTTTACTGTGTAATTTATCATATTTAAAAAGAACTAAATAATCCCATTTAAAGCATCAGATCATTTTAAGTTTTTCAGCAATTTTCTTGTAAGTACCGTCATTTAATTTAGATCTAATTTTAGAAAATGCAGAAAGTGTTTCATTTACATCGTCTATATTATGAGAAGTTGTAGGTATCAATCTTAATAGAATAAACCCTTTGGGAATAACAGGATAAACAACAATTGAGCAAAAAATAAAATATTTTTCTCTTAACTCTTTTACCATAACAAAAGCTTCATGAATATCTCCTTTTAAAAAAACGGGAGTTACGCAGCTTTGTGTTTTTCCTAAATCAAAGTTTTGATCTTTTAATCCACTTTGAAGTGCTCTTACATTATCCCACAATTTAGATCTTAACTCAGGCATAGTTTTTAACATTTCGAGTCTCTTCAATATTCCTGCTACAAGTTGCATTTGCAAAGACTTTGCGAATACTTGTGACCTCATATTGTATTTTAAATAATCAATAATCATTTTATCAGCAGCGATGAATGCACCTGTACTCGCCATTGATTTTGCAAAAGTCGCAAAATAAACGTCAATCTGATCTTGTACACCTTGTTCCTCTCCTGCTCCAGCTCCTGTTTCCCCTAAGGTTCCAAAACCGTGTGCGTCATCGACTAATAGTCTAAATTTGTATTTATTTTTTAAAGCTGTGATCTCTTTTATCTTTCCTTGCTCTCCTCTCATTCCAAAAACTCCTTCAGAAATAACTAAAATACCACCACCGGTTTTTTCTGCAATTTTGGTAGCTCTTTCTAAATTAATTATTAAACTATCAATATCGTTATGCTTAAATGTAAACCTCTTTCCAACATGCAGTCTTACTCCATCAACTATACATGCATGACAATCCATGTCATAAACAATTACATCATTTTTAGAAACTAATGAATCTACAGTAGATAAAATTCCTTGATAACCGAAATTAAGAACATATGCTTTTTCTTTATTAACGAAATCAGCTAATTCAATTTCAAGTTTTTCATGTAAATGAGTATGCCCAGACATAAGTCTAGCTCCCATTGGGTAAGCTGATCCATATTGCTTAGCAGCTTCAGCATCAAATTCTCTTATTTCAGGGTGGTTAGCAAGTCCTAAATAATCATTAACACTCCATGTGATAACTTTCTTACCGTTAAAACTCATTCTGTTACTGATAGGACCTTCCAATTTAGGAAAAGCAAAATAACCTTCAGCTACTTTTGCATATTGTCCTAAAGGTCCCTTGTTTGAAATTATTTTGTCAAATAAATCGTTCATTTTTTATTTGTAAAGTATTAACCAAAAATAACACTTATTTTATGTATTCAATAGGTTTTTCTAGTTGAGTTTTTTCTGAATCAAAGAATCCTTGATCAGACATCCATTTATCATTATAAATTTTACTCATGTATCTTGAGCCGTGATCGCAAAAAATCATTACAACAACACTATCTTTATTAAAAACATTGTTTTTTGAAAGCTGCTTAACCGCCTGCATGGCAGCTCCAGATGTGTATCCAACGAATATACCTTCTTTAGATGCTATTTCTCTTGATGAATGAGCACTTTGTTCGTCATTTACTTTTTCGAAAAAATCTATAATCTCAAAATCAGTAGCAGTTGGTATTAAATTTTTACCAAGACCCTCAATTCTATAAGGATAAATTTCATTCTCATCAAACTCTTTAGTTTCATGATATTTTTTTAAAACCGAACCGTATGCATCAACTCCAATAATTTTTATATCTGGATTTTTAGATTTTAAAAACTGACCTATTCCAGAAATTGTTCCACCTGTACCACTACTTGCTACTAAATGAGTTATTTGACCATTAGTTTGATCCCATAACTCAGGGCCTGTAGAGTTAAAATGAGCTTCTGTGTTTAATTTATTGAAATACTGATTTATATAAAAAGAACCTTTTATTTCTTCATGTAATCTTTTT
>JGI20157J14317_10004507_pt1 | contig 10720 bp, 10 predicted proteins | sample COG_07_FD_14317 | JGI IMG/M metagenome (IMG submission 14317)
ATAGTGACTACTAATTTTAGACCTTATGAAGTGGCTATTTTAAATGCAGTTACCGCGGTAAAGAAAGATGTGATAGTTGTATGGTGTGATACTGGGTATAATACACAACAAACCTATAAGCATGCCGAGGAAGTTATAAAAAAATTGAACTTAAATATTCAATTATATGTGCCAAAACAGACGGTTTCGCATAGAAATGTGGTGTTAGGAGTACCTTCTATAGAAGACCCAGAACATGCAATTTTTACAGAACAAGTGAAGTTAGAGCCATTTTCTAGAGCAATGAAAGAGCAACAACCAGATGTTTGGTTTACAAATTTAAGGAAAGGGCAAACCGCTTTTAGAGATAGTATAGATATTGTTTCTAAGAGCAAAGACGGTATTTTAAAGGTAAGTCCATTTTATAATTGGACAGACAAAGAATTAGATACGTATTTAGAAGAAAAAGGTTTGTCAAATGAGTTTACCTATTTCGATCCCACAAAAGTAGAAGGCAATAGAGAGTGCGGTTTGCATCTCTAAAAGACATGATTATGAATCAAAGAATAATAGAAGTAGCTGCTTTAGAAAGTGAAGCAATTTATATATTTAGAGAAGTAGTTGCTCAGTTTGAAAAACCTGTGTTACTTTTTTCTGGGGGAAAAGATAGTATAACATTGGTTCGTTTGGCACAAAAAGCGTTTTTTCCTGCTAAAATTCCGTTTCCATTAATGCACATAGATACCGGGCATAATTTTCCTGAAACGGTAGCATTTAGAGATAAATTAGTAAAAGAATTGGGAGTAGAGTTAATCATAAGAAACGTACAAGACAATATAGATAGCGGACGTGTGAAAGAGGAATCTGGCAGATATGCAAGTAGAAATATGTTGCAAACAGAAACTTTGTTAGATGCTATTGAAGAGTTTGGTTTTGATGCATGTATTGGAGGCGCAAGAAGAGATGAAGAGAAAGCAAGAGCCAAAGAAAGAATTTTTTCTGTAAGAGATGATTTTGGTCAGTGGGATGAAAAAAACCAACGTCCAGAGGTCTTTGATATGTTAAATGGCAAAATTGATTTAGGACAAAATGTACGTGTTTTTCCAATTTCAAATTGGACGGAATTAGACGTTTGGTCATATATAGCAGAAGAAAATATTGAAATTCCTTCTATTTACTTTGCACACAAAAGAAAAACATTTATTCGAGATGGTATGATTTGGTCTGCAGCAGATGCTGTTGTTTATAGAGATGAAGAAGAAGCAGTTCTAGAAAGAATGGTTCGCTTCAGAACTGTTGGAGATATGAGTTGTACAGCAGCCGTGTTATCTGATGCTGTAGACATTGCAAAAGTTGTAGAAGAAATTAGAGATTCCTCCATTTCAGAAAGAGGCGCAAGAATAGATGATAAACGCTCTGAGGCTGCCATGGAAAAGCGCAAGCAGCAAGGGTATTTTTAGAAATTTGTTTTGCAATTTTTTTTGCATTTCGCTTCTGGTAGTTAGCCATTAGTAAAAATAATAGAATATAAAATCAGGCAAGTAGCTAATAAGCGAAAAGCCAGTAGCTCATTAAAAATGAAAGTACTAAAAATAGCAACAGCAGGAAGCGTAGATGATGGTAAAAGCACCTTAATAGGGCGTCTTTTATATGATACAAAATCGTTAACGGATGATAAGCTTGCTGCAATAGAAGAGAAAAGCAGGCAAAGAGGATTCGATTATTTAGATTTTTCTTTAGCAACAGATGGTTTGGTTGCAGAACGTGAACAAGGGATTACCATTGATGTGGCGCATATTTATTTTTCAACAAGAAAAAAGAGTTTCATTATTGCAGATACTCCTGGACATATAGAGTATACAAGAAACATGGTAACGGGCGCATCTACTGCGCAAGCTTCTATTGTATTAATTGATGCTAGAAAAGGAGTAGTAGAACAAACATATCGTCATTTTTTTATTAATAATTTACTACGAATTAAAGACGTTGTTATTGCGATTAATAAAATGGATTTGGTTGACTTTTCCGAAGACAAATACAATAGTATTAAGAGAGAAATTGAGTATTTGGCAAGTAAAAGCGAATATAAAAATCAGCAATTAACTTTTATACCAATGTCTGCTTTACAAGGAGATAATGTAGTTTCTAAATCTGAAAATATGTCTTGGTATTCAGGTGAAACCTTATTGCATCATTTAGAAAAATTAGATACTGAAGCTACCGAAGAAGTAACGCAAGTTCGTTTTCCTATACAAACTGTAATTAGACCAAAAANNGATGAATATCANGATTTTAGNGGNTANGCAGGTAANATTTATGGNGGNGATTTAGNAATTGGAGATGAAATGGTAGTCCTACCATCGCAAACAAAATCAACAATAAAAAGTATTCATTTTTTTGATAAAGAATACGCAAGAGCAAAAAGAGGCAGTTCTGTGACCATCACTTTAGAAGATAATGTAAACGTGAGTCGAGGGGATATGTTGGTGAAAGTAAATGAAGAACCAAACATTTCTAAACAAATTGATGCTACTATTTGCTGGATGGATAAGGATCCTTTGCAAGCAACACAGAAATATTATATCAAACATGGTGTAAATGATGCGCAAGCAAAAATTACACAATTGTTAAGTATTATTAAAAATGATTTTTCAGGAATAGAAGAAAATCCATCAGAATTACTATTAAATGAGATAGGAGATGTTCAATTAAAATTGAGTAAACCATTTTTGTTTGATGCTTATAAAGACAATAAATCTAATGGATCTTTCATTTTAATTAACCCGAAAACAAACAATACAGTGGGTGTAGGTTTTATAAAATAATTCTACTTAACTCAAAAAAAAAAGTATAAAATGCAAAGTTTTAGAACAGAAATAGAGAACCCCGTTGTAGAAAAAGATATTATTGAATTAGCAGATAAAATTGCAGCATTCAATAATCTACAAATAGACGAAGAAAAATTTAGAAGCTTACGTTTGGCAAGAGGTGTTTATGGGCAGCGTCAGGCAGGCGTGCAAATGATTCGAATTAAATTACCTTATGGTAAAGTAATGAGCAATCAATTACGAAGAATTGCTGAAGTTTCAGATGAATATTCAAGAGGAAGATTACACATTACCACACGTCAAGATATTCAAATTCACTATGTAGATTTACAAAGAACACCAGAATTATGGGCAGAATTAGAACGCGATGACGTTACGTTAAGAGAAGCTTGCGGAAATGTTGTAAGAAATGTAACGGCATCAGAAACTGCTGGTATTGATGTAAATGAACCTTTCGATGTTTCTCCCTATGCAGATGCATTATTTAAATTCTTTTTACGAAATCCAATTTGTCAAGAAATGGGACGTAAATTTAAAGTTTCTTTTTCTGCGACAGACGAAGATACAGGCTTGTCTTATTTACATGATTTAGGATATATTGCTAAAATTAGGAATGGTATTAGAGGTTTTAAAGTGATGGTTGCGGGAGGATTGGGTTCTCAGCCAAGACATGCAGAAGTATTATATGATTTCTTGCCAGCAGATAAAATTATTCCAGTAATGGAAGGTGTTTTAAGAGTTTTTGATCGTTTTGGTGAACGTAAAAGTAGGGCCAAAGCAAGAATGAAATTCTTATTAAAAGAGATCGGTTTAGAATCTTTTAGAAATTTAATTGAAGAAGAACAAAAAGCAGTTGAATTTAAAACGGTTGCTATCGATGCAGCATCTTATGTAGCATCAAAGCCAGTTATAATTGAAGCCCCAGAAGTAGAAATAAAAGACCAGGAAGCCTTTGATTTATGGAAATCCACAAACTTAATTCCTCAAAAACAAAAAGGGTTTGTCGCAATCGGAATTAAAGTTTTATTAGGCGATTTTTATACAGATAAAGCACGATTATTAGCAGATTTAGTTGAAACCTATGCTGCCGGAGAAATTCGTTTAACATTGCGCCAAAATATGGTTATTCCTTTTGTAAAAGAAGATATTGTGCCATTTTTTTATACTGAATTAGATAAATTAGGCTTTGTAGAAGCAGGTTATAATAAGGCAGTAGATATAACAGCATGTCCAGGAACTGACACCTGTAATTTAGGAATTGCAAGTAGCACAGGGATAGCAGCAGAGTTAGAAAGAGTGATTGCTGCAGAATATCCTCAGTATTTAGAGAACTCAGATTTAGTGATTAAAATCAGTGGCTGTATGAATGCTTGTGGCCAACACAATATGGCAAATATTGGTTTTCAGGGAATGACGGTAAGAACACCAGAAAAATTGGTAGCACCTGCATTACAAGTTTTACTAGGTGGTGGCAATTTAGGAAATGGAAATGGTGCATTTGCAGATAAAGTTGTAAAAGTACCTAGTAAAAGAGGTCCTGAAGCTTTACGAAGAGTTTTAAATGATTTTGAAGCAAATGCTAATGGAAAGCCGTTTGTTACATATTACAAAGAAAAAGGAGAAAAGTATTTTTATAATTTCTTAAATGATTTGCAAGACGTTTCTAATTTAACGCAAGAAGATTTCATTGATTGGGGAGAAGAAGGTAAGTATTTAAAAGAAATAGGAATTGGAGAGTGTGCAGGTGTTGTGATCGATTTAATTGAAACTTTATTTTTAGAAAGCCAAGAGAAAATTGAGAATGCAAGAGAAGCTTTTGAAAACGAAGTGTATTCAGGAGCCATATATTATGCATATCAATCTTTGGTAAATACATCTAAAGCGATGTTGTTAGCAGAAAATAAAAAGACCAATACACACGCAAGTATTATTACTCAATTTGATGAGTTTTTTGTTGCTTCAGGCAAAATTGAGTTAAACACAACTTTTAGTGAGTTAATTTATCAGATTAATAAAAACACACCTAACAAAGAGTTTTGTTCACAATATATCAACGATTCTGAAAATTTATTGCAAAAAGTGCAAAGATTTAGAGCATTATCTAATATTTTTGTTAAAAGTGAAATTTAAAATCATGAAACTCAAAATTCCAAAATTAACAGTTGTAGGTGCGGGTCCTGGCGATGTAGATTTAATCACCGTAAAAGCGATTAAAGTTTTAAAAACTGCGGATGTTGTTTTATATGATGCTTTAGTCAATGAGGAATTGTTAGATTTTATCAATCCAGAAGCAACGCAAATTTTCGTTGGAAAACGAAGAGGTTGTTATAAATATCAGCAAGAACAAATTAATGAATTGATTGTTACACGAGCAAAATCAAGCGGGCATGTTGTTCGTTTAAAAGGTGGAGATCCTTTTATCTTTGGCAGAGGTGCAGAAGAAATGGAATATGCAGCAAGTTTTGGAATAGCAACAGCTATGGTTCCTGGAATTTCGTCTTCGTTGGCGGTGCCGGCATCTCAAAACATACCAGTAACAAAACGCGGAAGTGCAGAAAGCTTTTGGGTAATTACAGGAACTACAAAAGAACATAAATTATCAAAAGACATTGCGCTTGCAGCAAAATCTAATGCAACAGTAGTTGTGTTAATGGGAATGGGAAAATTACCTGAAATTATAAAGTTGTTTCAATTAGAAAATAAAAATGATTTACCGGTTGCTATTATTCAAAACGGAACGAGAAGTAATGAAAAAGTAGGCATTGGAACTGTAGATACAATTTTAGAGGTTGTAAAAGAAAATCAGTTAAGCAATCCTGCAATTATTATTCTAGGCGAAGTTGTAAAGCATAGAGCAGTATTAGTAAATATTCAAGCAGCATATTCGGAAATATTAATTGCATAACGGTGTTTATGGAAAGAAATAATTTATATCCTATTTTTCTAAAGACAAAAAGTTTAAATATACTTATTGTGGGTGGTGGCAATGTTGCGGAAGAGAAATTAACATTTTTGTTAAAATCGAGTCCAGATGCACATGTAACTATCGTTTCGCCAATGTTTAGAAAAGATACCATAACACTTGCCAAAAAAGGATGTGTCACTTTAATTAAAGATAGTTACAATAAACGGTATTTAACGGGTAAGCATATGGTGGTGGCAACAACAGATGTTCCAGAAATTAACGTACAAGTTTGGCAAGATTGTAGAGCTGTTTCTAAATTAGTAAATGTAGCTGATAATCCGCCATATTGCGATTTTTATATGGGCGGTATTGTAACCAAAGGAAATGTAAAAATAGCCATTTCTACGAATGGGAAATCACCTACAACAGCAAAAAGATTGCGTCAATTTTTTGAAGATGTAATTCCAGAAAATATAGATGATTTCGTAAAGAATTTAAATGAGTATAGAAAAACAATCAAAGGAAACTTTGAGGAAAAAGTAGAAAAACTAAACGAGTTTACAAAAAGTTTGGTCGAGAAATAAGATTAGAAAGTTGTCTTATCGAGCGCAGTCGAGATACAATTAGAAAGAGATTTAAATGAGTTCTCTACTGTGCTGGAAAGGACTTAGATATTGGAAATAAAAAAATTATGATTACAACAGATATACTAATTATTGGGGCAGGGCCTACAGGATTATTTACAGTGTTTGAAGCAGGTTTATTAAAATTAAAATGTCATTTAATTGATGCTTTACCTCAGCCTGGTGGACAGTGTTCTGAGATTTATCCGAAGAAACCAATTTATGATATTCCAGCATATCCAGAGATTTTAGCAGGAGATTTAACACAAAAACTAATAGAACAAAGTAAGCAATTTGAACCAGGTTTTACCTTAGGTGAAAGAGCAGAAACTATTGAGAAGCAAGAAGACGAGACTTTATTGTAACCACTAATAAAGGGACAAAACACCATACAAAAATTGTAGCTATTGCTGGTGGTTTAGGAAGTTTTGAGCCAAGAAAACCCTTGATACCCAATATTGCAGATTTTGAAGATAAAGGTGTAGAATATATTATTAAAGAACCAGAATTATATCGAGATAAAAAAGTAGTGATTTCTGGCGGTGGAGACTCTGCCTTAGATTGGGCAATTTTTTTATCTAATATTGCTTCAGAAGTCACTTTAATTCATAGAAGAAATGAGTTTAGAGGCGCTTTAGACTCTGTAGAAAAAGTACAAGAATTAAAGAACTTAGGGAAAATTAGATTAATTACACCTGCTGAGGTTAAAGGAATTTTAGGAACCGATAAGGTTACAGGAGTTGCGGTAGAAAAGAAAGGAGAGGATTCGTTTATTGTAGATGCAGATCATTTTATTCCGTTGTTTGGTTTGTCGCCTAAGTTGGGTCCAATAGGTAATTGGGGATTGAGTATTGAGAAGAATGCCATTAAGGTAGACACGTTCGATTATCAAACAAACATACCAGGAGTATATGCTATTGGAGATGTAAACACATATCCTGGGAAATTAAAATTAATTCTTTGTGGTTTTCATGAGGCTACATTAATGTGTCAGAGCGCATATAAGAGAATTTTTCCAAATAAAAAATATGTTATGAAGTATACAACAGTGGGAGGTGTAGATGGTTTTGACGGTACACGTAAAGAAGCGCCAAAGGCAGTTGTTAAAGCGATAGAATAGCTTGTTTTTTAGATGGTTTACGTAACTTTGCAAACAATAGCACTAAAAGAAAAATAGATGCAAGACATCAACATAAAAATAACAGATAGAAATGGCACAACACATGATGTAGTTGCACCAACAGATATGGCAATGAACCTAATGGAAATTGTGCGTTCATATGAATTAGCCGAAGAAGGAACTATTGGTATTTGTGGCGGAATGGCAATGTGTGCTTCTTGCCAATGTTATGTAACATCAGATCATAAATTACCTGAAATATCAGATGATGAGGATGCAATGTTAGCAGAAGCTTTTCATGTAGAAGACAATAGTAGATTGGGTTGTCAAATACAAATGACCCCAGAAATTAACGGTTTAGAAGTAATATTGGCTCCAGAATCATAAATAATTAGATGGAAGAAGTAGCACACATAAATAAATTTATAAATTACAGCATGTGTATAAGAGATGCTGTAGAAACTTTTACAAAAGAGTTGATTAATTGTTTATTTGATACCAATTATGAACAGGAAAATGGTGTTCAAACAAAACAGTTATTCTTTAAGATTTTAGAACGATTATCCATTGAAAATAAAGAGTGCTTTTGGTTAGATTTTCAAGAATCTTTCATAGAAATAAGAAGAAAGTTAGACTTAGATGCTTTGGCATTTTTAAATAGCGATCCTGCAGCAAAAAGTTTAAGAGAAGTGTATTTAGCATATCCCGGATTTTATGCGATTGCGGTCTACCGATTAAGCAATCAATTATTAAAACAAGGAATTAATATTCTACCAAGAATGATGAGTGAGTTTGCCCATAGTGCAACAGGAACAGATATTCATCCAGGAGCAGAAATTGGAGATTCTTTTTTTATTGATCATGCTACAGGAATTGTAATTGGAGAAACTACTATTATAAAAAACAATGTTACTATTTTTCAAGGAGTCACTTTAGGTGGTCTGCAAGTAAAGAAAAATATGGCTTCTGTAAAAAGACACCCTACCATAGAGAATAATGTTATTATTTATGCAAATGCTACTATTCTAGGAGGTAACGTGGTCATTGGTAAAAACTCTATTATTGGTGCAAATGTTTGTATTACAGAGTCTACCCTAGAAAACTCAATAGTTGCTGTGCAATTAGAAAATAAAATATTTCAAAGAAATTAATTAGAAAAAGTTGAGTATCACCAATAAAAAAAACAAGCATATGAAAACAAAAAGTATCATAGACTTTGTAGGAAATACACCTTTGGTGGAAGCGCAACATATTTTTAAAAAAGAAGGAGTTACGCTATTATTAAAATTAGAAGGGAATAATCCTGGGGGAAGCGTTAAAGATAGAGCTGCTTATAATATGATTTCTCAAGCGTTAAAAAGAAATAATATTAAGAAAGGAGATACTTTAGTAGAGGCAACCAGCGGAAATACAGGAATTGCATTGGCTTTAATGGCAAAAGTATTAGGTGTAAATATGGTGCTGATTTTGCCAGAGAATTCAACTATAGAAAGAATAAAAACTATGCGTGCATATGGGGCAGAGGTTATTTTAACTCCTGCAGCATTAGGAATTGAGGGTTCAAGAGATTATGCTTTAGATTTAAAATATAAAAAAGGATATTTTAGACTAAATCAGTTTGATAATACAGACAATTCTAAAGCACACTATAAAACTACAGGACCAGAAATTTGGAGAGACACGGATGGGGAAGTAACTCATTTTATTGCTGCAATGGGCACTACAGGAACTATCATGGGAGTTTCAGATTTCTTAAAACAACAGAATAAGAATATTAAAATAATTGGTGCACAGCCAAAAGATGGTGCTAAGATTCCTGGAATTAGAAAATGGCCTCAAGAGTATTTACCGGCAATTTATAATGCAACTAAGGTAGACCAGGTAATAGAGGTTAGTGAAGAAGAAGCCAAAGCAATGACACAAAGATTAGCTTCAGAAGAAGGAATTTTTGCAGGAATGAGTAGTGGAGGTTCGGTGTTAGCTGCTATAAAAGTAGCAGAGAAATTAGAGAAAGGTGTGGTTGTTGCAATTGTTTGTGACAGAGGAGATCGTTATTTGTCTTCTACACTGTTTGAGTCCTAATAGATTTTTAAAGACTATAATTATGCAAATAAAGAAATAATCCGTTTCTTTGTTGCTCAGTTCATAAACTTATTGATTACGTTATCACGAAAGGCAGAGGGATTAGACCCGTTGAAGCCTTGGCAACCTCTCATTTTTTTTGAGAAAGGTGCTACATTCTACAAGTTTTTAACTTGACAGATAACAGAGAAAGAAACACCTTCCCTGATGACATATATTGATAAAAATATCAAGAAATGTCAGAAATTACAAAAGAAATTAAAAACAGAATATTAGTGCTCGATGGCGCCATGGGCACCATGCTGCAAGCATATAAATTTAGCGAAGAAGATTTTAGAGGAGAACGTTTTAAAGACTATCCAACTCCGCTTCAGGGCAATAATGATTTATTGACTTTAACGCAGCCTGAAGCGATCAAAACAATTCACGCAAAATATTTTGAGGCAGGTGCAGATATTGTAGAAACCAATACGTTTTCTGGAACTACCATAGCAATGGCAGATTATCAACTAGAAGATTTAGTTTATGAACTCAATTACCAATCTGCAAAAATTGCCAAGGAAGTTGCTGCAGCGTTTACAGCAAGAGAACCCCACAAACCCAGGTTTGTAGCCGGTGCAATTGGGCCAACAAATAGAACGGCAAGCATGTCTCCAGATGTAAATGACCCAGGTTATAGAGCCGTTACTTTTAACGATTTAAGAATTGCTTATAAACAACAGGTAGAGGCCTTAATAGACGGGGGTGTAGATGTATTGTTAGTAGAAACTGTTTTTGACACCCTAAATGCCAAAGCAGCTTTGTTTGCAATTGAAGAGGTGAAAGATGAGCGAGATCTCGAAATTCCAATCATGCTTAGCGGCACTATTACAGACGCATCTGGTAGAACATTATCTGGTCAAACTGCAGAAGCTTTTTTAATATCTGTTTCCCACATTCCATTATTTTCGATAGGATTTAATTGCGCCTTAGGCGCCAATTTATTACAACCCCATTTAGAGGCAATTGCTCATAAAACGGATTTTGCAATCTCTGCGCATCCAAACGCAGGTTTGCCAAATGCTTTTGGAGAATATGATGAGACACCAGAGGAAATGGGTGAGCAGATTGAAGAATATTTAAAGAAAGATTTGATAAATATTATTGGGGGTTGCTGTGGTACCTCTCCAGAACATATTAGAGT
>JGI20157J14317_10004509_pt1 | contig 10716 bp, 6 predicted proteins | sample COG_07_FD_14317 | JGI IMG/M metagenome (IMG submission 14317)
CAAATTTCCGGGCTCATTCCGATCGGTTGCAAAAATGGCATGGCTGCCGTCCGCGAAAACCTGCAAGCTATTCTCGTCTCCATGCGTATTGATCGGGTAGCCTAAGTTTTCTGGTTCGGACCACGTGCCATCATCCTGCTTGCGGCTAACAAACAAGTCCATGCCCCCCATTCCTGGCAATCCGTCAGAGGCGAAATACAGAGAAACACCATCCGAATGAAGAAAAGGGTTCTCCTCTTTTCCTTTGGAATTGATTACCCCCGGTAAAGGAACGGCTGGCAACCAACTGCCTTCATCGCTGCGTTCACTCACATAGATATCCTGCACCACCTCTCCCGTATCTGTTGAACGAAAAGCACGCACAAAGAACAAAAACTGGCCATCTGCACTCAATGCAGGCTGGCTCTCCCATTTCGCTGAGTTCAACTCCTCCAAGTTTGCCGCATCATTGTAAGAGGAGGATAGAACATTGTAATCGCTTTGAAACAAATCGCAAGACCCCACACCAGTCCGGGTTCCATACGAACCATCAATTCCAGCACAAGCCGTAAATACAAGAAGGCGGCCATCCCCACGAATGGAGGGAGCTCCTTCATTTCGTGGCGTATTGACTTCACCTATGGACCTTACGGTCCACCACTCATCGCCCTCTTTTCGCGCTTCGTAAAAGTCTTCCTGACCGAAAGACCGATTGGGGTATACCAATTCTCGGGTAAACACCATTCGGTCACCGCTGGAATACAAGGCAGGATAATACTCGGATAATTCCGAATTCACGTCGCCCAAAAGCGCGGTGGGATGAAATTCAGATGGCGCATCGATGGCGGTATTGGCAAATCGCACGGAGCTTTCTAAAAGATCGCTCTGCATCTGCCATCCTCGCAATTGTTCGCCCACTTCGAGTGCGTGATAGGCTTCTTTGTACATCCCACCTCGGTGGTACATTGAAACCAATGACTCTTGCCAATCCTCTCGTTCAGAGGGTTCAATTTCAAATGCTCGATTCAATGCGTCTGCGCCCTTCTGCCATTCTTTCAACTCTGCAAAAATTTGACCTTTCAGCATGAAGGCGTCAAAAAACTCCGCATCGATGCGAATTGCTTCATCCAACTTCGTCAAGGCCTCCATGCGCAATCCCTCGCTGTAAAATTGTGTAGCTTCGTTGTATCGTTTGGTAGCCTTTTTTTCATTTGATTGAGCCAAAGCATCACTTCTCTGAAGACAGAAGATCAAAAAGAAAAACATGAGGACCTTGGGCTGTATTGAATGCACGCTCATCTTGTTTTATTTAGCCGAAAGTCACGAAATTAAGCTCAAATCATGATACAATCATCGAAATCAGTTGAAGAATGACGATTGGACTCCTATCCGACAATCACGGTTATTGGGATGAACGACTCAACCACCACCTCGAAGATTGCGATGAAATCTGGCACGCTGGCGATATCGGATCCCTCGAAGTCATCGATGCCATCAAAGCCCTACAACCTCAAAAAGCTCGAATTGTATTTGGCAACATTGATAACCATGTAATTCGATCTGAATCCGCGGAAGAATTGCGCTGGGAAATTGAAGGCATCAAATTTTTCATGACACACATCGGTGGCAGGCCTGGGCGTTATGCGAAAGGTGTGCGCCAGTCTTTGCTCAGTCACAGACCAAACGTTTTCATTTGCGGACACAGCCATCTCTTGCTTGTGAAGCAGGACGAAAGTTGGGGCGGCTTGTATATGAATCCTGGCGCCTGCGGCATGCAGGGATTCCATCAGAAAAGAACCCTCATAAAATTCGAAATCAAGAAAGGAGCATTGCACGATATGAAGGTGGTCGAACTAGGCGATCGAATGAGAAGACAGCGAGTTTAATCTTTTTTCCGTATCATTGCATTGTCCTCATTAGGAAGCATTCAACGAATGCGCGAATATTCTAGATTCGTTCTACCACTTTCATATTTGAAAACAAAAGGGCTTTTGACAAAGCTCCGGTCCTAGAAGAAGGACACACCCCACAAGCATTTAACATACTATTGATACAATAATTGATGTACGACATCATTGAACTCAATGCGAAGAAGGTCCTTGAACTCAAGGAAATCGCAAAAAAACTCGGAATCAGCCGACTCGAAAAACTGAAGAAACAAGATCTTGTTTACAGCATTTTAGACGAACAGGCATTGCGGCCAGGCGAAAACAAAAAGGCTGAATCGAAGCCCAAAACAGCCGCCACCCGGTCCACAAAATCCACCGCTCAAGGAGCAAGTGAAGAACAGGAGAAGCCAAAGACTTCCCGAACTCCACGTCCAGCCAAAAAAGGAGCCACAAATTCCAAAGAGGCCGAATCTACAGCGCGTGACGAATCCAAAGGCAAGCGCCAACCCGGTGATGCCATTCGCGAGCGCCGAGCCAAGAAAAATGCCACAGCGGAGGACGCTCCTTCTTCTAATGCGAAAAAAGAAGACGGAANGGCAGAAACGAAAGCAGGCTCAAGCTCATCTGAAAAACGGTCCAACGACAAAGAACGAAATGACAAGCGCCGAGATGACAAACGCGGTGACGACAAGCGCGGTGACGACAAGCGCGGTGACGACAAGCGCGGTGACGACAAGCGCGGTGACGACAAGCGCGGTGACGACAAGCGCGTAGATGACAAGCAAAACGATGAGCGCGGCGAACGACGGAACAATGATCGAGGCAATAATGACCGACGCGGCAATGATCGACGCAATAACGATCGACGCGACAACGATCGACGCGACAACGATCGACGCGACAACGATCGACGCGACAACGATCGACGCGACAGCGATCGACGCGGCAATGACCGACGCGGAAACGATCGCAAAAATGGACGGAACGATAAGAAGGACCGGTATTTGAGCGAGCCGGAAGAACATGGCTTCAACTTTGATGGCATCATCACAGCAGAAGGAGTGCTGGAAATCCAGCAAGAGGGATTTGGTTTCTTGCGATCCGCGGACTACAACTATTTGAATTCACCGGACGATGTTTACATCACCTCTCGGCAGATCAAACAGTTCTCCCTCCAAACAGGCGACACCGTCATAGCCAAAGTGCGCCCTCCGCGACTTGGAGAAAAATTCTATCCTTTAATTGACGTCATGAGCGTGAACGGAAGGTCACCCGAATGGGTGCGGGACCGAATTCCTTTCAAATTCCTGACGCCACTGTTCCCACAAGAGAAATTCAAGTTGAGCACGCGTGGCGGAAACATCAGTACTCGCCTCATGGACCTCTTTGCTCCCATTGGCAAAGGCCAACGTGGAATGCTTGTATCGCAGCCTAAGACAGGAAAGACCACCTTGCTCAAGGATGTGGCAAATGCAATCGCGTTGAACCACCCAGAAGTATACTTGCTCATCTTGTTGATTGACGAGCGTCCGGAAGAAGTGACCGATATGAAGCGAAGTGTGAATGCGGAAGTGATCGCGTCAACATTCGATGAGCCTGCAGATCGCCACGTCCGTATCGCCAATTTGGTCTTGGAAAAGGCCAAGCGTATGGTGGAGTGCGGACACGATGTCTGCATCTTACTCGACTCGATTACGCGTTTGGCCCGTGCTTATAACACCGTTTCTCCGAGTTCCGGTAAGATCTTGAGTGGTGGTGTCGAGGCCAATGCCTTGCAAAAGCCCAAACGCTTCTTCGGAGCTGCCCGTAATATAGAAAACGGTGGATCCTTGTCCATCATTTCGACGGCCCTGACGGAGACCGGTTCGAAAATGGACGAAGTGATCTTTGAAGAATTCAAAGGCACCGGAAACATGGAGCTTCAGCTTGATCGGCGCATCTCCAATCGTAGAATCTACCCGGCCATCGACATCCTCTCATCCGGAACCCGGCGCGAGGATTTGCTCATGGACAAGGAGACCTTGCAACGCATTTGGATATTGCGCAAGCACCTCGCTGACATGAACTCCGTCGAAGCGATGGAATTCATGAAAGACCGCATGGAACAGACACGGAGCAATGAGGACTTCTTATCCTCTATGAATGGATAAGCTCCGGCTTTTCTATTTCGGCGGGCCGTTGGCATGGCTCGCGCTGAAATACTATGCACTGGGCACTTGGACGTGGGAGGACTCTACCCAATATGGCATCCTCCTAAATCTAGCCTTACTAACCTCCGTTGCAGCCTTTGGAACACACGAGGCTTACCAACGGTATGGCAATGACTTTTTGGAACGGTGGAAGCACGCTTCCCGAAAAACACTTTCTTTCGCCTTGTTGCTTCCCCTGGGGTTGGGCCTTTGGTACTACGGAATTGCCTCGGATGCATTGGAAGCGCGTAAAACCCAAAAAATGCAGCAAGTCGAAGCTCAAATCCTAAACGATGAGAGCTTTGAAAAGTTGGCGGGGGATAACCCGGTGTTACTGGAATCTGATCGCGCGAGCATTGTACAGCGGCAACAATCAAATATCGAAGTGTTCTTCTCCCCCGTTTTTTATCTCGGCATGGCAGCAATGGCTTGGTCGTTTACCGGACTCTTCGTTGCTGCAATCTTCGCCTTTATCTGGCCTAAAATTTGGGCCACCTAAATTAGCACGTATCCAATTTTTTCTTCGTTCACTCCGTTATAGCTTTGTAACTCACATCTCGCTTCCAACGCATGCAGCCAACTCCTTTCGAACCTTCCCAAAACACCGTCATGCGCAGCATGACAAGGACGGCGACATTGTGTGGTTTCATATTCCTTATTTCGTGGGCAAGCCAAGCACAAGATGGGCGGAAAAATCTTGCCGCATTTGATGCCAAGAAATACCATTTCGGATTCTGCTTGGCAGGAAACCAAAGTGATTTCAACATTATCCAGCGTCCTGATTTTACATTTTCGGACAGCTTAGTTCAATTGGTGAACCAACCCCAAGCCGGTTTCAATCTCGCCTTGGTTGCCTCATGGAACATGACTAAAAATGTTCGCTTGCGCTTTTTACCCGGACTATCCTTTCAAGATCGCACGTTGGAATACCATTTCCAGGAAGAAGATGATGTGTCCATAAAAAGCAGACGAACCGAAGCCGTTTACCTTGACTTCCCCTTGCTTCTCAAGCTACGCACGGATCGAATCGGAAATATGGCTGCTTTTGCACTAGTCGGTGGGAAGCTCAGCAAGGACATGCAATCGCAAGAAGAAACGAATCAGCAATTGCAGAGCGAATACATTTTACGCTTGGAATCGGGCAACTCATCCATTGACATTGGTGCAGGGGTTGATTTTTTTCTGCCTTTCTTCAAATTCAGCATTGAAGGCAAATTTGAAATGGGCCGCAGAAACATCTTGATCCAAGACGAATCCGAATTTTCGGCCCCTTTGGACGGACTGAAAACGCGCTCCTTCATTCTGTCATTGTGTTTCGAAGGATGATGCTAAAATGCTGAACGCTCTCCTGCCCAAAAGACATGCACCGCGCTGGATGGTGACCGTCGTGGATATCAGTGTGAGCATTCTTGCACTCTACACCGCTGCTCTGCTCCGATTTGAATTTCGAATCCCCGAAGCAGAATGGCTGATTTGGAAGGCTTTTCTGCCTGTTTTCATCACAGCAAGACTGGCAGCATTTTTACTCTTCAGTACATCCGCCGGAATCATCAGGCACACGGGGTTAGAAGATGTCAAACGAATTGCAATGTGCACGAGCGCGGTCACAATTGTCTTCGCCAGCGCCAACCTGATCGCAGCTCAAATGGGAAATGCCCCCTACTGGATTCCATTCAGCATTCTAGGCATTGAGTGGATTTTGACCACGGCAATTATGGTTTCCAGTCGCTGGGCCGTCAAATGGCTTTACCTCCAAAACAAGAGGCATCCAGGGGTTAAGACCCAAATTGCCATTTATGGCGCAGGCGAAGCGGGCCTTTTGGCAAAAGAGGCCATTGATCGAGAATTGGGTGAGTCAGGCATGAAATTGATTGCCTTCATCGACGATGACCGCAATAAAATCGGCAAGAAAATCGAAGGCATTGACATCCTCAATGCCCACCAGGCCGAGATGCTGTTTGCCGATGGCCGCGTGGATCAAATGATCCTCTCAATCCAAAACCTCGACAAAGAAAAGCGGCGCGTGATGGTCGATATGGCACTGCGTCATGGCGTTCGTCCTTTGGACGTACCTCCAGTGGAACGCTGGATCAATGGCGCCTTATCATTTGGACAAATAAAGGAGCTGCGCATCGAGGATTTATTGGGAAGGGAACCCATAGAATTGAATTCCCATCCCATTCTTGAAAACATGCAGGGAAAACGGGTGGTCGTCACGGGTGCCGCAGGTTCCATCGGCTCTGAATTGGTTCGTCAACTACTTGGTTACCAACCTTCTGTACTCCTTGCGATTGACCAAGCGGAAACCCCGATGCACGACCTCCATTTGGAACTCGTACAGTTGGGAGTTGAGGAAATGGTGGATCTACAAATTGGCGACGTCCGCGATGCAGAACAGATCCTTGCTACGCTGCAGTCTTTCCAACCGGATGTGGTGTTTCATGCGGCCGCATACAAGCATGTGCCAATGATGGAAAAGCAGCCTTGGCAGGCGTTCGACACCAATGCCATGGGAAGCCTAAACGTACTAATGGCGGCTGAAGCATCGGGGTGTCCACGGTTTGTCTTCATCTCCACCGACAAAGCAGTGAATCCCACAAGCGTGATGGGAGCCACGAAACGTCTCGCTGAACTCTTAGTGCTTCAACGTGCATCGACTTCCAAAACCCAGTGTGTCATCACCCGTTTTGGCAACGTGCTGGGCAGCAACGGATCCGTCATTCCACTTTTCAAAAAGCAAATCGAAGCCGGCGGCCCCATCACAGTAACAGACAAGGAAGTCACGCGCTATTTCATGACCATACCCGAAGCCGTCTCTCTCGTGCTTGAAGCTGCAGCCATCGGAAAGCAAGACGATGTGTTTGTCTTTGATATGGGCCAATCCATCAAGATCATGGACCTTGCTAAGAAAATGATCGCCTTGGCCGGAATGGAAGAAGGAAAAGATATTAAAGTCGCCATCACCGGATTGCGGCCTGGCGAAAAGATGCACGAGGAATTGCTCTCAAACCGCGAGTCCCTCTTGCCTACGCACCATCCAAAAATCATGCGCGCCAATACCCCACCTTCCTTGAAGGCCGCGGACCTCGAACGCATCATTGCCTTGTCTCAAACTAAAGGCGCACATCCAGAGACACTATCACTTTTGCACGCGCTCATTCCCGAATACAGTTCCAGCCAAAACGGGTAAAAGCTACCGCCCAATAATGTCGGAAAACACGCAACCTCAAGACTCATTTCTGACATTGGCAGAGCCAGCGTCCGGAATGCATAAAGTCAAAGGGTCCAAGCATTTTGGCCATGTATTTCCGATCAAAACTGAAGATGAAGTCGAAGGTCATTTGACAAGCCTCAGAAAAAAGTACCACGATGCCCGACACCACGCATATGCCTATCGGCTTGGGATGAATGGCGATACGTGGCGGACCTCTGACGACGGCGAGCCCAGCAACAGCGCAGGTCCACCCATATTAGGAGCGTTCAAAAGCATGAACGTCACCAACTGCCTCGGAGTCGTAATTCGATATTTCGGAGGAACTAAGCTCGGCGTTGGCGGGCTAATTGAAGCCTATCGCACGGCTACGCGCTGCGCACTTGAGGCCGCAGAAATAAAAGAAGAAATCATTTTGGCTTCCTTCAAGGTTTCGTTTCCGTATGATTTAATGGGAACCATTATGAATCACCTCGATAAATGGCAGGCAAAGCCCAAAGAACAAATATTTTTGGAATCCTGCACCATCATCGTGGAAATCAGACGGGGACAAGCCGACGCCTTTGAACGCGCATCCCAGGGAATATTCGGCACGGCCATTGACCGAATCCAATAAGGGCAACCCCAACCCTTGGCCTATGATCAAAAAAAAACAGCAGCCAGAAGGCCGCTGTTTTCTTTTCATGCGAAGCTCACCGTTTTATTGCAAAATCACCTGCTTGATGATGGTGCCTTCTTCTGAATTCAATCGGAACACATATGTGCCTTTGGCCAATCCTGACCAATCCAACCATTCTCCTGATGACGCCATGCCCTGGTCAACAAGCGCTCCGGTAGTCGACATCAAACTCCATTCGAATGGCGTGTTTGACATTTCATTCGAATTCAACTGCACCCGTCCATTGGATGGATTCGGGTACAAATCCAATGTCATCCCCAACGCTTCTGAAATTCCGGTCACATTGATGGTGAAAGGAATGCGTTCGGATGCGCAGGCAATCGATGGAGTCTGGACCACCCAATTGTAGAAGAAATAATAGTAGTTGTAGGCATTGTTTCCACCGGCTGTGCTCTGTGTGATTGAAGCCAAGTCTCCGATAGCATACGGATAAGCCATATCCGTATCAGGAGCGTCACGCCACAGCTGGGGATCATTATCCAAACTGCGCAAGCCATAATCATTGCCCTGCTCCAACTCAAAATCCAACTCAAGTGTATTCATTCCATCAGCAACTTCAAAAACAGCAGACGCTACCACGTTGCCTTCGGAATCAACAACGCCAATTTCACGGTCTCCCGCTCCATTCGCGTATACGTCAACGCTGCGAATCACGATGTCCTCGTATGCATCAAAAAGCAACCAACGAATGCTGTTGTCGTGGTATTGACCTTCGCCTGTTTCAGCACGGCCTCCTGCTCCTTCGACCATATCTTGAGCTGAAATGTCCTCGACCCATACCGTGGTTGACGACTGTGCATCCAACTCGTACGTTGCTCCTACAGCCATTGCTTCCGTCGCAGTCTCGGAATCATACCAATGGGTTGTCTCAGAAGAGGACTCCAATGTGATGACTTGCGGCCCGTCTAATTCAGAAGGTCCTGTGATTACCGGTGTCTCAGGTGCTTCCAACACGAGCACGATGAATTCCGCCGATGGGTTCGCATTTCCACAGACATCCGTGACCGTCAAAAAATACGTGCCGGACTCTGTGACGTTAATGCTTTGTGTTTCCTCCCCATTGGACCATGTCCAGTCTCCTGAACTCTCTGAAACCAAATCAACAGAACCGCCTTCACAGAAACTTAATTCTCCCAGTGCATTCACGACTGGAGCCTCAGCTGTTACAACCTGCACCGACACCACTGTTGATACAGCTGCACATCCATCTGCGTCGTATGCGGTTACGCTATAGTTTCCTGTTTCACCTACTGCCAAAGTAGACTCCGTAGTTCCATTGGACCACGCGTAGCTGGCGAACTCGCCTTCTACAATCAAATCAACCGTTTCTCCCGGGCAAATGGATGTCTCTCCGCTAACCGTCAGAATCAAATCCGTCATGCACGGTGCTTCGAGCAAGTTGTGGTATTGGTCGATGCTCGGATTCTCAATGATTGTCACCATGCCACTTGGCCAGCTGATCGTTGCCGTCTCGACTGTGTCATTTTCTCCCAGACCAAACATACACGCAAATGTGTTAGTGATGCCATAGCTCTCACCTGCACGAATCTCTCGGATTTGCGTGCCGAAGTCGCCTGTAATCACTACGGTTGCGCCTACAGCGTCTTTGTTGGATTCAATGCCTTCCAAATCGAAAGCGATCCAATGATTGGCATTGCCCTGATTCAACCACAAAATGTCATCGTTGTTGTTATCAGGACTATTGTATCCATTGCCGTAGCTCGCGTACAAATCTGCAAAGCCATCTCGGTTGACGTCTCCAACAGCAAAGCTGTGCATGGTATCGCCGGCAACGAAGGTATTTACCTCTGTGAATGTACCGTCGCCATTGTTGTGAAAATATGAATGGAAACCTCCTGAGATCAGAACATCAACAAATCCATCGTTGTCAAAGTCAGTCATCTTTGCTTGCAACACAAAACCACTGGCCCCCAAGCCCGCCTCGTCCGTGACGTCGGTGAAGTATCCACTGCCATCGTTTTGCAATAGCTTCATCGTGGTGGAGTGGTTGGTCAGGTAACAATCAAAGTCACCATCGTTGTCATAATCCGCATAATCCACGGTCCAGCTCTGCTCATTCAACACCAAACCTCGCTCCTCAGCAACTTCTGACCATGTACCATCGCCGTTATTCATCCAGATTTGGTTGATGCGGCGTGGGTCATTCGGGTCCGAAACAAATTGTCGGCATTTGGCAATGGTTAGATCCAAATCGCCATCGTGATCGAAATCACAGAAAACCGTTCCGTAGTTTCCACTGTGGTCGGTGGATGGATAGTCGCTGTAATCATAATTTGTGAGGTCAATGAGGTCTGCATCGAAATCCAATGCCGAACCATTTCCTTTCCAAATGCGCGAGAGCGCATCATCATGGCATCCAAAAACATCAAGCTGACCATCGTTGTCAATGTCCGCAAAATTGCAGGCTTGCATGAACATTGAACCATTTTCGAGGTCGAAGTCTGACCACTGCCCTACCGCGTCGATGTGCTTAACGTGCACGCCATCATATGAACCGCCCGAAAAAACGTCTTTGTGTCCATCGTTGTCATAATCCCCAATGGTCATGCCCCACTGGTTATTGTTTGAAACATCCCCGTAATTTACTTCGGTAAATTCGCCCGAACCATTCTGGTACAGAACTTTTACCGTTGTAGATCCATCCAAAACGACGATGTCGTCATATCCATCGTTGTCCATGTCGGTGAAGCCGACACAGTTGCCGCTGTTGTAACTGTCGGGCAAAGACGAAGAAGCGTTGGAGAAGGT
>JGI20157J14317_10004512_pt1 | contig 10711 bp, 9 predicted proteins | sample COG_07_FD_14317 | JGI IMG/M metagenome (IMG submission 14317)
CAAGTCCCCCTTCGACCACCACTTTTAAAGCCGAGCTTAAACGCTCGGTTTTTTTATACGTATTGCTGCGGTTCAACTATGGGACTTTCACTTTGCCAAATCCAGTCTTGTCGTGCGTTCGCACTCAGAACAATTTCAACTCGTATGTCTAAACCTAAAAAATGGACCGCAGTGGATTTTGAAGTCAAAGCCTCCAGCGTCGAAGGCGCTGGGCAAGGCTTATTCACAAAGGTGCGCCTCGAAGCAGAAGACACCATCGGCTACTATACCGGCGAAGTCATCAGTTCAGAGGAATTCTATCATCCCGACCGCCCCTTCTCTGCCTATGTATTATGGGTGTGCCACTCTCACATCATCGTTGGTGAAGGACCGAAAGCTAACTATACCCGCTTTATCAATCATAGTGATCAGCCGAATGCCTCCCTTACAGTTTCGTCTAGATGGAAGAGCGCTCGCTTCGAAGCGCTCCGCACGATTGAGCCTGGCGAAGAGATTTTCTTCGACTATGGCGACGATTATTGGGAAAAGGAAGAGTTGCTGACTGAAGATTGAGTCTCGATACTGTTGGTAACTTTCCCTGCTATAGATCGATACATCTCCCTTTGACTTTTAATATTTCCCAAAAAATGGACTTCTCTCTACTTTACAGTGACCTTAACGAAAACGCACGCGAAGAGGTCGAAGCGCTTCCTCGCGCAGAGCGTCTCGTTCAGATTGCGACCCTGCAAAACCGTTCCACACGTGAGCTCGTCACTGAAATTGCGAAGATAGCCAATCTCCCCGTGCTCAACGAAATCGAGCTGATTGATAATCCCACGGCCACCCTACCCCTACGTCTAATCCATGAGTATCAATGCGTGCCGGTCCTTAAAGTAGCTCAAGACGACGATTTCGACGACACACCTGTCACTGAAAATACGCCCATCCCGCTCGTCACATTATGGCCACCAGATGACAAAATGGATCGCTGGATTTTTGCTGCCTGTGGTCGTAAGCCTGAGTGGCACCTCGGCGACCCCGAGCAAGTTATCCATACCATCACCCAGCGCTTCGGCGTAGGCGCCGGCAGCCTCGATGAATCCGATATCGCCACCAATGAGGCGGAAGAAGAGGAAGACGAGGATGAGGACGCCGCCGTCATTCGCTTTGTCAACGAAGTCGTGCAAAAAGCGGTCAGCGACCGCGCGACCGACATTCACTTTGAACCCCATCGCGATGCCCTACAAATCCGCTACCGTATCGACGGCGAACTGGTTGCGATTCGCGTTCCAGACAACTTGATACGCTTCCAAGACGCGATCATTTCGCGCCTCAAAATTATGGCGAAGCTCAACATCTCCGAAAAGCGACGCCCACAGGATGGTCGCATCTCGTTCGGTGCAGGCGATACCGAGCTCGACATTCGCATCTCAACTTTTCCGACTATGTATGGTGAGAGCGTCAGTTTACGTCTCCTCAACCAGAAATCGAAGCCACTCTCAATGCGTGAGCTCGGTCTGACCGAAGAGGAAGAAGAAAAAGTCACTCGTACTCTTGCTGCTCCGCACGGTATCGTGCTCGTCACCGGCCCCACAGGTTCCGGTAAATCCACTTCGCTCACAGCCTTCATTCGCCTGATTAACCGCCCTGAGCGGCGTATCATTACCGTCGAAGATCCGGTCGAATACGAAGTGCCTGGTGTTAACCAAACACAAGTGCATGCTGACATCGGCCTTACCTTTGCTCATTCATTACGCGCCGTTTTGCGCCAAGACCCCGACGTCATTATGGTCGGTGAAATCCGTGACCGCGAGACTGCCGACATCGCAATTCGTGCCTCACTCACCGGCCACCTCGTGCTCAGCACGCTGCACACCAACGATGCTCCCGGCGCACTCACCCGTCTGACCGATATGGACATCGAGCCCTTCCTGATCGCTTCCTCGGTGGAAATGATTATCGCACAACGGCTCGTGCGCCGTCTTTGCCCGAACTGTGCGCAGCCAGCCAACTTCGAGCAGCACCACATTGAGAGCTGCCTCACCACCATGCGCATTGATCGCAACGAGGCGCAGTACCGCAACCTCGCCAAAGCAGCGGTCGGCTGCGAGCGTTGCCGTAAGCTCGGGTTCCGTGGCCGTGTCGCGATTTTCGAGATTCTTCGCATGTCCGAAGAGATCCACGAACATATTGTTAAGCGTGAGTCATCGCGCACGATCCGCGAGACCGCAATCCAACAAGGCATGCGCTCGCTGCAACAAAGCGGTTGGGAGCACATCAAAAGAGGGACCACCACCCTAGAAGAAGTCATGCGCTTCGCTGAAATCGGCAGCGACGAGAGCGAATAACCCGACCGAAAGTGGCGCAACGAACACGTTCACGGATTGAATTTTAAAAAGTCGTCGGCTCAGATTGGACTCCATGAGAACTCAGGGCACATCACCTCTGATATATTTGCTAGATTCGAAGATATATTGAACTCTCATCGTTTCCCATATTCTGCCATAAACACGTCATGAAAACCAAACTCCTATTTAGAGTCGCTCTCGGAGCCTGCCTCTCGTCACTCTACCTGAATGCACAAACCAACTTAGAATCGACACGCAACGTGCTCGATCAATGGGTGCAGACCAAGCAAATTATTTCTAAGGAAAAAAGTGACTGGCGCCTGGAGCAATCCATCCTATCTGATACTCAGAAGCTGCTCAGCAGTGAGCTGAATCGCCTAGAAACAGCACTCGAAGACCTCAAAAGCTCTGCCACTGCCGCGGACGAAGACCGCAGTAAGTTGACTGCGCAAAAGGAAGCGTTCACGGAAGCCTCTGCAGTGGTCGAAGGCAGTATTCAAAAACTCGAAGTGCAGATGAAGCGCGTCGTTAAGACCCTACCCAGCCCACTGGTAGAAAAAATCAAGCCACTGATCCGACGCCTACCAAAAGATTCAGCTAACACAAAGCTCTCCCTCGGTGAGCGCGTACAAAACATCGTCGGCATTCTAAGCCAAGCCGACAAGTTTAACGCCACCATTACACAGACCAGTGAATCTCGAGAACTGAACAGTGGCAAAATCGTCGAAGTACGCACTCTCTACTGGGGTTTGGCAATGGCCTACTACGTCGATGCGTCTGGTGCATACGCTGGCATCGGCCATCCTGGAGAAGACGGCTGGGAATGGCCACAAATCGAAGGTGCCGGACCACACATTAAACAACTCTTGGCTGTCTATGAAGGCAGTGAAGAAATTCAGTTCGTCGCAGTCCCCGCACGCATCAATTAAAGCCTTTTATCAGCGCACACATGCAAGCCATACCTAAAATGCTCCTCGCTCTCGCACTGATTACGCTCGTCTGGCCATGTAGCGCACATGCTAAGACGTTTGACGCCGCCAGCAACCAAGCCGACGCCGACCTAACAGCCTCTCTCAACGAACTCTCCGAAGTGCGCGATGCCATCGCCACCGAAAAAATTCCACTTATCAGCGATGTCTCGAGCCTCGAAGACGACGTCCGCCAAAAGAGCGATGAGCTCAATCGTCTGCGGCATCTACGTGACAACAGCGACCTCGGCCTCAATCGTCTGCGCGAGCAAGTCGAAGCGATCCAATCGCAAAACGAATACACTGGCAGCCTACTAGACGAATTCGTACGCTCCTTCGAGACACGTGTCGACTACAGCGAGACGCAACTCTACTCAGCAACCGCCGAAGAAGCACGCCTCGCACTGGACGACTCAGACATGTCGAACAGCGAGCGTTTCGAAAAACAAATCGATGTCATTGGTGTCGCCTTGAATCGCCTCGAGCAACTCGTCGGCGGCTACACCTTTGAGGGCCGCGCGCTCACACCCACTGGTGAAGTCGAAGTAGGCACTTTTGCCGTATTTGGACCGACAGTCTATTTTGCGTCAAAGCAATCTGAGCTCACAGGCGTCACTTTCAATAAGCTCAACGCTGCAGAAGCCGCCATCGCAGTGCCAGGCAATTTCTCCATCGGTATTCGTCAACTCATAGAGAGCGGCTCTGGACAAATCCCCGCCGATGCAACTCTCGGGAAAGCACTCAAGATTCAAGCAAGCAACGATAGCATTGCAGAGCACTTAGCCAAAGGCGGCAGTGTCGGTGTCGCCATCATTGCCCTAGGCGCCGTCTGCTTACTGCTTGGCATTCTCAAGTTCTTCGAAGTCACCAGCTTCAAAACACCTCAGCCAGAAGACGTGCAATACGTGCTCAGCCACCTCGCCAACGGCGATCTGGCCGACGCAAAGACCGCCGCTTCAACCATTCCCGGAGCTGGCGGAGCACTCCTCACTGTCGGCGTCGAATATGCCGACGAGAAGCGTGGCACGCTAGAAGAGATTCTGTACGAAAAAATTCTCGCCGTGCGCCCGAAGCTCGAACGCTTTCTGCCCTTCATCGCGCTGACCGCTGCCGCCGCACCACTACTCGGACTTCTCGGTACCGTCACGGGTATGATTAAGACCTTCAACCTGATCACTATTTTCGGCACCAGCAATGCGAAGAGCCTCTCGTCCGGGATCTCCGAAGCACTCGTCACGACAGAGCTCGGCCTAATTGTCGCTATCCCCGCACTCATTATGCACGGACTACTCGCACGCATGGCTCGCCAAAAGATCGGTGATATGGAGCAGACCGCAGTCGGCTTCATCAATGGGGTCGTCGCCACTCGCCACAATAAGGACTAAAGTTTGCAGCTGTTTTCAATGTTCGAAAAAATCACAGGTATTTGGTTAAGCGGCGGATGGGTAATGATCCCACTCGCACTGCTCGCCGTGCTCATTTACTCTACCGCCATTCAGCTATTACTCTTCCTGCGTAAAGGTAATATCCAGTTGGGACACGAGAGCGAATGGACCAGCTGGATCTACAATCCCTCGCAAGCCCAAGGGCGCGCCGGCGAAATCATTCGCTACACCCAGGAAAACATCTCCGAGTCCAAACACGTGCGTAGCCGCTTCGAAGAAGTGCGCCAATGCATGCTGCACACCATCGAGCGCCGAATGAAATTTCTAAATACGCTAGTCGCAGCGGCCCCCCTCATGGGTCTACTCGGCACCGTCATCGGCATGCTCGGGACCTTCGCAGCGATCTCCAGCGGCGGTGGCTCCGAAACCGCAAACATGGTCGCCGCCGGTATATCCAAAGCACTCATCACCACCCAAACCGGTCTTTTTATCGCGCTACCGGGCATCTTCCTCGTCCTCATCATACGCCGCCGCAAGCACGCAGTCGAAGCCGCCCTCGCCCGTATCGAAGCCCTCAGCCTCACCAAACTGAAACTCGACTGATCGTTAGAAATTTTAAAACGCAGAAAAACGGAAACTATAATCCTAATCTACGAAATGATTAAGATTAAGAATCCCAAACTTTTCCACCTTCCTACTCTTAGACAGTCCCACTTTTAAACCTTCCCTCACTCTCACTCCCCTCACTCTCACTATATCATGCGCCGCAACCTAGCATCCGAAGACCGAGACGAGGTCGAGATCAACCTATCGCCAATGATCGACATGGTCTTTATTCTATTGATCTTCTTTATTGTTACCACCGTGTTCGTCGAAGAGACCGGCGTCGAGGTCAACAAGCCCGAAGCGTCCGCCGCGATACAACTTCAGAAAAACAGCATTCTGATCGCCGTCACCGCCAACAATAAAGTGATCTACGGCGGCCGCGATATCGGCGTCAGTGGCGTCGCTCCGATCGTCAAACGCCTGACCCTGCAGGAAGACATCCCTGTCATTATCCAAGCCGACCAAGGTGCCAGTCACGGTGTGTTTGCACACGTCTATGGCGAAGCCAAGCTTGCAGGAGCGAAATCCATTAACTTCTCCACGAAGCGATAAATATCGACACTTAGAACGAGATATCCTCTTCCCATGAAAAGCCTCCAACACCTGCTCCTCGGCCTCGCACTTTGTATCGGTTCAATTAATACACTCAGCGCGGTCCCCGACCCAACCAAGGACATGTGGAACGACCCCAGCTTCATTAAATCGTTCACCGGCAGCTACGGCATACTTGCCGAATACGAGCCGCCCATCTCCAACGATGAGAGACTCGTGCTGCGCTCATTGATAAATACGCTCAAATCAAACCCGAAAACCGCCATCGCAGAACTGCAGCCACTGATCAAACCGAAGACCAGCGCCGTCTTCGACTTTATCCTCGCTAATCTCTATTTCCAAGATGGCAACCTCGCCAACGCCGAGAAATACTACGCCCAAGCAACGAGTAAATTCCCCAACTTTCGCCGCGCCTATAAGAACCTCGGCCTCGTCCACGTACAATCCGGCAACTATAAGCCGGCAATCAAAACCATCTCTAAAGCCATCGAACTTGGCGCAATCGACGGCCGCTCATACGGACTACTCGGCTACTGCTATTTATCCCAAGAGCTCTACTACCCTGCCGAGACCGCCTATCGACAAGCGATCCTGATGCAGCCAGATACGCTCGACTGGAAACTCGGTCTCGCACGCTGCCTGATAGAGACTCAACGCTACGCCGACGCCATCGCCCTATTTGATACACTGATTAAGCTCCATCCCAACCGTGCCGATTTCTGGTTGCTACAAGGCAACGCCTACCTCGGCAAGCAAGAGCCAATGGCCGCCGCACATAATATCGAGATCGTCCGCCGCATGGATAAGGCTGAACACGCCACACTCACCCTACTCGGCGACATTTACATCAATAACGCTGCGCCAAGCCTCGCCCTCGATGCCTATCAAGCCGCCCTGCAAGTCGCCAACAACAACGACATCAAATCACCCATACGCGCCGCAGAGATCCTCACACGCACCGGCAACTTCGCTGCAGGTAAGACCATGATCCGCAGCACCCGCGAACGCTTCCGCGACCAACTAAGCGATGCCAACGACCTCAAGCTCCTCACCCTTGAGGCAAAAATCGCTCGTGCCGAAGACGACCCCGAGACCGCACTCACCGCCCTCAAGCAAATTATTGAGCGCGATGCACTCAACGGCGAAGCGCTGATTGAACTCGGCAATATTTACGCAGCCCAAGGCGACTTGCCTAAAGCAATCAACCGCTTCGATCAGGCTGAAAAAATCGAAGCCTATGAGCGCAACGCACTTATCGCCCATGCACAAGCACTCGTAGCCAACACCGACTATCAAGCAGCCCTACCACTCCTGCGCCGCGCACTCTTTATGGAGCCCGACAACAACCTCGAAAACTTCGTCAGACGAGTCGAACGCGCCGCCCGCGATAAAGGGTTCTAGAAAGCGAAGGTTCGTTCTCATCCTATCGCCATGCCTCCGCGCTTTCGCATATTCATCACTCTGCTCTTGCTGACATTTTGCACACTACATGCAAAGTCAGACGCCACGCGTATTGAGTTCTACTACGGTATTGCTGAAGGCAACTACCTGATTGGCGACCTCAAGGGAGCCGCTAATGGCGTCGAGCAAATGCTCAAAATCGATGCGGACTACGTGCCCGCACTGACACTAAAAACTCGGATTAAAATCGATCAAGGCGAGCCGCAAGTCGCACTCGAATCGGCCGATCACGCCATCTCGCTCGAACCCGAAATCTTAGAGCACTTGCTGCTCAAAGCACTCGTGCTCGGTAATATGAACCGTCGCGACGATGCTATTGCCGTCATTGAGCAGGTCATGCAAGCCGCGCCAATCGACGGCGACGACTACCGCGTAGCGAGCAAACTACTCGGCCTCCTGCTGATGGCCGAAGGCGATTGGGATAACGCGGCCGAAACGTTCAATCAGATCTACCTAGATAATCCCGAAACCGCAGCGATCAGCCTCGAACTCGCCAGCGAAGCGTATCTCGAAAAAGCTGGCAATGCCCTCAATCAGGGCGACACGAGCGCAGCCGTCGATGCCATCACTCAAGCCCTTGAGGTGCACCAACAGCAACTAGGCGAAATCAGCTTTAAGCAGCGCACTGCCTTGCGCATGATGCGCGCTCGCGTGCTCACCCAAGCAGGCCGAGTTGACGAAGCGATCGAAGACCTGCAACTGATCACCAATCAACAACCCGACAATCTAGAGGCATACGTCACCCTCGCCTCACTCTACGCCAGCGCTGAGCGATGGGATTCACTGCAAGGGATTGTCGAGCCCATCGCCGCAAATCCTGAGCTACAGGACATCGCTCTCTATCTGCAAGGCCGCACTGCACTCGCCAAAGGCCGCGCCGGCACCGCACGTGAAAAATTTGAAAGCGCGCTACGGTTGCTGCCCGATGGTCAAACCAAGCTACGTGCTTCGCTCGAATTTTACCACGGCGTCTGTTTCGACCAGACTGGCCGCAGAGCCGACGGCGATGTCGAAATCCTCAAGGCACTTGACGGTGGCTTCCGCCCTGAGAACGCAGGGGAAGCGATCTTAGCCAGCCGCACCCTGCTACGCGCCAAACAAACCAAACGTGCAATTACCACTCTCGAAGCCATTACGCTCAACCGCGTCAGCCCCTCCGCCGAGGCATGGAGCCTGCTCGGACGCGCCCATCTGAGCGACGACGCCACAGCACTCGCACTGAGCGCATTGAATCAATCACTCAGCATTCAGGCCAAGCAAGCTGATACGCTGGCACTTCGTGGTTCGCTACTGCGCAAACTGGGCGACCTGCAAGGCGCGGCCGCCGACACCGAAAGCGCACTGATCCTCGACCCCGGCAACCCCGCACTGACGTACAGCCTTGGCCTAATTCGCTTTCAACAAGGCGATCTCGTCGCCGCCGAGCAATCGATCGGACTCAGCGCACAACTACTGCCTAAAAACCCTGGCATACAACTTTTACATGCCCTACTGGCCTACAACATTGCCGCCCCGAAAACCGCCCGCAGCGCACTCGACTGCTATCTGGCACTGGTGCCCGAGCAGACCAATGAGTCCGCCTGGTACCTCGAATATACACTCGCCGCAGCAGCCGATGCCAACCACGCAGCCCTACAACTGAGTCAGCGGATTAAAGCCAGCGACGCCTCAGCAGCACTCAAGAACTTCCTCGGCTACATCAAAGGCGATCTCGACCGCAAAGCCGTACTCGACGCCGCCGGTCGTGCCGAAAAAGCAGTGGGTGCCCAACAACAAATTTGCGAAGCCGCTTACTGGCTGGCTCAGCATGAACGCCTCAGCCAGCATCTCACAGCAGCAGCCGAGCTCCTCAAGCTCGCCACCCAAATTGGCAACGCAGACATGCCCGAATTTCAGTTCGCGAAGTGGCAATTACAATAGGTTTCATCGTCGATTACTGGGGAAATCTTTCAGCTCACCACTTACGAGGCGATAGTAGCGCACGAGCTACTTGACTCACCCTCAGCAAATTACGCACTTTTTCCTTGCACCAGCGCACCGAAAAGCCATGTTCCTGCCCTTCAGCGTTAGAGCTCACCTTGTGAAAGGTCAGTTCCTCGACTTCCCGTTCATCAAATTTGCGGGTATAACGGCTAAAACGGCTCAGTTGCGGTTTTAGCGGTTTCGAACACTCGAAGCTCAATAGTCGTGCAAAGAAACATCAATAAAATGTCAGATATTACAGATTCAATCGTAGACAAAGAAGCGATCATCAAAGAGTTCGCTCTTAAAGAAGGCGACACAGGCTCTTGCGAAGTACAGGTTGCACTCCTCACAGCACGTGTAAAGCACCTCACTGAGCACCTTCGTAGTAACCACAAGGACTTTCACTCACGTCGTGGCCTGATTGCCATGACCGCCCGTCGTCGTAAACTGCTTGATTACCTCAAACGTCAAGACTTCAATCGCTACACTGCGCTTATTACCAAGCTGCAGCTTCGTCGCTAGTCAAATCACTTTCCTTACAATGCCGGACTCTACTCGTGAGAATCCGGCATTTTTCATTTTGGGAGGGGGATTTCCAAAAAGTGCTCACCCTTAATAATAATCCTACTCATACTCTTAATCTCCTCAAAGCATTCGGGATTAAGAGTGGGATTAAGATTTTTCAATTTAGATTCGCCGGAACACTGTTTCGCGAGTCACACCAGAAGACCATGCCGATCATGGTCGGCGGCAATTAGGGTCAAACTCCCGACATGCCGTTGAATGCATAAAGCAAAAAACAAAGAAACGTATGAAACAAAAACACAACGTATCCGTTGAAGGTCTCAATATCGAGATCTCTACTGGCACTCTCGCTGGCCTCGCTAGCGGCGCCGTCACTATCCGCCAAGGCGACACCGAACTTTTCGTTTCGGTGACTGCAGCCTCGTCACTCCGCCCTGGGCAGGATTTCTTCCCGCTCACGGTTGATTACCGCGAAAAATTCTCTGCTGGCGGTAAGTTCCCCGGTGGCTATTTCAAGCGCGAAGGTAAACCTTCCGAGAAGGAAATCCTCACATCCCGCCTTTGCGACCGTCCACTTCGTCCGCTCTTTCCGAAGGGCTTCATGAATGAAGTGCAAGTAATCGGTCTTCTCTTGGCAACAGACCAAGTCAACGAGCCAGATATCCTTATGGTCAACGCCGCTTCTGCTGCGACACTGATCTCTGACATCCCTTGGAACGGCCCAATCGGTTGTGTGCGTGTCGGTCAAATTGATGGCGAATTCGTCACCAACCCAACTCACGACGAAATGCTCGATTCCGACCTCGACCTCATCTACGTCGGTTCTGAAGACAAGATGTTGATGATCGAAGGGTCTGCTGAATTCATCTCTGACGAGCGTTTCTACGAAGCCCTCGTCTACGGCCAAGCAGCTATCCAGCCA
>JGI20157J14317_10004517_pt1 | contig 10702 bp, 10 predicted proteins | sample COG_07_FD_14317 | JGI IMG/M metagenome (IMG submission 14317)
CAGCATCAACCACTTTGGCATTTATGCAGGCCAGTAGTCGAAAACCCATTCGCTGCCCAAAGCCTTTTATGGATGTTTTTGCTGCTGTGGTTGAAAAATAACACAGCTTTCACCTTTCTTACTTTTTTTTTCGAAGCTAACTTCTGGTGCTGGGATACCTTCTTTTAGCGTAATGACGGAAGTAAAAACGCGTGCTTCATCCCAAATAGCTTGATCAATGAAGTGCTGTAAGGTCGTTCTTCCCCCTTCCACAAGGATGGATGAAATTCCTTTTTGGTACAGGAAATCTAAGGTTTTCCTTAAAAATTCCTCTGGGGAATTATTTTTCTTCAGTCCAAGCTTAGCCTTGGTGATGTGAAAGTTTTTAGCCTCTTCATCAAAAATATTCGCTGATTTGTCTATTCGATTATTTGGATCTAGGATAATCCGCACAGGATTTCTTCCTTTTACCCACCGACTGGTCAACCTAGGATTATCATCTATAACGGTCTGTGCGCCAACCAAAATACTATCTTCTTGTGTTCGCCATTGATGAACCAAAACTTGGTCTGCTTTACTACTCAAGAACACGGGTTCTTTTTTCATTCGCTTTGAAGTCAATGGTGCGATAAATCCATCGGCACTTTCTGCCCATTTTAAAATTACATAAGGGCGTTTTTTTTGCTGAACAGTAAAAAAACGCTTGTTGAGTTCTTGGGCTTCTTTTTCTAAAACACCCACAACTACTTCAATACCTGCTTTTTCGAGTGTTCGAATGCCATTGCCATTTACTTGGTCAAAAGGGTCTACACATCCCACAACGACCTTTTTGAATTGATGGCTTACAATTAGGTGGGAACAGGGGGGCGTTTTGCCGGTATGATTACAAGGCTCTAGATTTACATATAGTATACTTTCTTTGAGGAGTGCTTTGTTTTTGACACTTGCAATGGCATTAACTTCTGCATGAGCTTCTCCTGCCTTGTGGTGCCAGCCCTCTCCAATAATGATGTTGTTGTACACAATGACACTCCCAACCAGCGGATTAGGATAGGTGTTGCCCAAGCCTTTTATGGCCAGATCGAGGCAGCGTTGCATATAGATTTCATGCGGTGTATTTTCCTTTTTCAAATCCAAGGGGAAAGTGCTATTTTAGCTTAAAATTATATTTCACCAAAGATATAAAGATATGGCAATCATTCGTAAGGTTCTACCAGAAGATAATGCGGCTCTTGCGGTTGTAATACGATCGGTATTGGTCGAATTAGGTGTGCCAAAAGTTGGAACAGCTTATGAAGACCCTGAGTTGGATAATATGTTTTCAACCTACGACAAAGCGCGAAATGCCTATTTTGTGGTAGAGGAAGATGGCGAAATTCTTGGTGGGGCTGGAATTGCGCCTTTAGCAGGAGAAGATCCATCGATATGCGAATTACAGAAAATGTATTTTTCTCCGGCTACCCGTGGATTGGGTTTGGGCAAGCAAATGATGGACAGCTGTCTTGCTTTTGCCAAAGAGAATAATTACAGTCTTTGCTATTTAGAAACACTTCCTTATATGAAGGCAGCGCAGAAACTCTACCGTAAAACCGGTTTTGACTATATTGAAGGTCCTATGGGAAATACAGGACATACCTCCTGTAATGTTTGGTTAACAAAGTCTCTACTATGAGGTTGATAGAACAACGTAACCTATTTCGGTCTACCCTTGAGAAACATTATGAGGTTAGCGAAATAGATGACCTTTTTAAGCGCGCCATTGTTCACTATTTCTCTTGGTCTACACTCAAAATAGGCTTAGAACCACAGTACGAATTATCGACAGAAGAAGAACGGCAACTGGATGAATTGCTTACTGAATTGACCACTGGTCGTCCTTTTCAATATTGTATTGGAACAGCCTATTTTATGGAATTGAAGCTTAAAGTTGGCCCAGGAGTTCTGATTCCTCGCCCTGAGACAGAAGAATTGATTGAATGGGTGCTTAGCGAAAATGATTACGCAGAGAGAAAAGTATGGGATATTTGTTCGGGCTCGGGCTGCATTGCTCTTGCGTTTAAAAATTCTCAACCCGAGTGGTCTATTAAAGGTTTTGATATCAGTACTGCTGCCCTTAGCATTGCGAGACAAAATGCCAATGAACTGGAATTGGATGTTTCTTTTGAGGAAGAAAATGTTTTGGAATGGAAGTCCTATGAAATGGGATGTGATCTAATTGTATCCAACCCGCCTTATGTTTTGCCTTCAGAGAAAGCAAGAATGCATGCCAATGTATTGGAGCATGAGCCAGGACTGGCGCTTTTTGTTCCTGAAGAAGATCCCTTGCTTTTTTATCGGAAAATAATCGAAATCGCATCAGCAAAGCTTGCAGCAGGCGGAGGTCTTTATTTTGAAATCAACCCCTTATTGGTTGATGAATTAATTATGCTTGGAAAAGCCAACGGGTTTCCCTTTTCGAGCATCAAAAAAGATATCTTTGGGAAAGATCGTTTTGTAAAATTTAGCCAAAAAAAATGACAGCAGTAGAGAGAATTCATCAATTACGGGAACAACTACACCGATACAATTACGCTTATTATATAGAGGATAAACATTTAATCAGCGATTTTGAATTCGATCAGTTGCTAAAAGAATTACAAGCTTTGGAGGCCCAATATCCTGAACTGTATGACCCTAACTCACCCAGTATGCGTGTTGGAGGGAGCATCATCAAGAATTTTCAAACGGTGACTCATGCCGAGCGAATGTATTCTTTGGACAACACTTATTCTCCTGAAGAGCTAGGTGATTGGCTAAAACGAATTGAAAAAATAAATGGTGCACCCATAACCTCTTTTACCTGCGAATTAAAGTTTGATGGTGCTTCCATTAACATGACTTATGTCAATGGTGAACTGCAAAAAGCAGTTACCCGTGGTGATGGCTCTCAAGGAGATGACGTAACGGCAAATGTCAAAACAATACAAAATGTTCCGCTAAAACTATCGGGTGATTTTCCTCCAGAATTTGATATTCGTGGAGAAATTATACTCCCTCTAGCTGGTTTTGAAGCTTTGAATAAAAAACGACTGGCAGCAGGAGAAGAACCTTATCGAAATCCACGGAACACCGCTTCGGGATCACTAAAATTACAGGACAGTAGCGAAACAGCCCGTCGACCCTTGGAGTGCTTCTTTTATGCACTGTCAGGCGATCTTAATTATACAACCCATTGGGAGTCATTATCCAAAGCACGTAGTTGGGGATTTACTGTTCCCAAGAGTATGGAGCAGCTGTCTACTTTAGAGGAATTGTTGGATTATATCAATCGTTGGGGGGAACAGCGTGCCAGCCTTCCTTTTGAAATTGACGGGGTGGTTATCAAAGTGAATTCTATTGAAGAGCAAGAAACCCTTGGCTTTACGGCCAAATCGCCCCGCTGGGCCATTTCATATAAATACAAAGCAGAGCAAGTTAGTACCCGCTTAAATTCGGTCTCCTATCAAGTTGGACGAACTGGCGCCATCACACCCGTCGCCAATCTGGAGCCGGTACAACTATCGGGTACCATCGTTAAACGCGCTTCTTTGCACAACGCAGACCAAATCGAAAAACTCAACCTTCGCTTGGGTGACTATGTATATGTGGAGAAAGGGGGGGAGATTATACCAAAAATAATGGGCTTTGATCCAGCACGACGCGGAGATCTTGCTAATGTAATTCATTATATAACCAATTGCCCAGATTGTAATGCTCCATTGCAGCGTATTGAAGGAGAGGCCCAACATTATTGTACAAATGATGCGTTTTGTCCAACTCAACTTATTGGAAAAATGCAGCATTTTGTTGGAAGGAAAGCCATGGATATAGACGGAATCGGCGCAGAAACCATTGCACTTTTGTTTCATCAAGGTTTGGTGAGAAATATTGCTGACCTGTATCGTTTGCAGAAAGAGCAATTGCTTCCTCTAGAACGGATGGCAGAAAAATCAGTAGATAATTTGCTAGCTGGGATAGCTGCCTCCAAAGCACAGCCCTTTCACAAGGTTTTATTTGGCCTTGGCATCAGGCATGTAGGTGAAACAGTTGCCAAACGCTTGGCGCAGTACTTTGGGTCCATGGATCAATTGATTCAAGTCAATGCAGAGGCATTGTTGGCCGTGGATGATATTGGTGAAAAGATTGTAGAAAGTTTACAAGTCTATTTTATGTTGCCCGAAAATGTACAAATGATCGAAGATATGACGGCCTTTGGACTGTCGTTTGAAGCAGAAAAAACAATACAATCTTCTACAGTTTTTGAAGGTCAAATCATTGTTGTGTCTGGGGTTTTTGCTCAAAAATCGCGAAATGAATTAAAGCAAATGATCGAAGACAATGGCGGAAAAGTAGGGAGTTCAATTTCTTCCAAAACCACATTTGTCCTTGCGGGAGAATCAATGGGGCCAAGTAAAAAAGATAAAGCCAATCAATTGGGAATTCCAATGATTAGCGAAACTGCTTTTTATGAAATGTTATAATCATAACATTTACAAGATAAATAAAACTATTTTCTTTAGGTATTTCATAACATCAAAGGGTTTGTTACATTTACAAAAAAAAGAAGGCAGTGTTTAGAAAGTATTGGCACCATCGCGCATTTGCAAAAGATCTTGAAAAAGCTATTGCTGAGAAAGACCTTGATCGATCGTTTAAAGTGAACAAGATCAATGTGGTCTTGGATGCTTCTCTGGGTATTAAGCATGATTTTTTTTCGGACCTAGCCAAGACTTTTTCTATGCAAGAATCTAGTATTTCCATATTGGTATTTGAATCTGAAAATAATGCTGTGCAGGATTATGCTAATTTTTTCAAGAAAAATGATATTACTTTCTTTGGGAAGTTTAAAAATGAGTTAAGTGCTTTTTGTTCGAAAAAAGCCGACCTACAAATCAATTATTTCAACAAAGAAAACATTTATCTCGAATGGGTGGCTTGCTCTTTGTCAAAGAAGATGAGTGTTGGTTTTTCTAAGACAAATCAAGCTATAAATGACCTCATTTTGGACATTGATCCCACCAATACAGAATTGGTAAAAAAGGAAATGGTAAAATACTTAACCCTCCTTAAAAAAATATAACATGCAAAAATTGAAAGGAGTAGGTGTAGCCATGGTTACACCCTTTACAGAAACTGGCGCAATTGATTACCTCGCACTAAAGAATTTAATTGAGTTGTATGTGGAGCAAGGAATAGACTACTTGGTCGTTTTAGGCACCACTGCAGAGGTTGTGACTCTGAGTTCTGAGGAAAAAGAAACGATTATGCGAACTGTTGTCAAGTATAATCAAAATCGTTTGCCACTTGTTGTTGGCAAGGGAGGAAATAATACTGCCGCATTGGTCAAGGAAATTAAAGAAACGGATTTTGAGGGCTATTCGGCTATTTTATCTGTTTGCCCCTATTATAACAGGCCGAATCAAGAAGGGATTTATCAGCATTTTAGTGCAGTTGCCGCTGCCGCTCCACTCCCTGTTATTTTGTATAACGTGCCTTCACGCACTGCTGCAGCCATAGCAAATGAGACGACATTACGTTTGATAAAAGCACATAAAAATATTGTTGGGATTAAAGATGCCTCGGCAAACATGACGCTCAATGCTGAATTGATAAACGCCGTACCTGAACATTTTTTGGTGTTGTCTGGAGACGATGAGTCTGCACTTAATTTATGCGAAATTGGCGGTCATGGTGTTATTTCGGTCATTGCTGGAGCTCTGCCCAAACAGTTTTCATCACTTATTCATCATGGATTAAAGGGGGAATTTACTGCTGCGAAGCGCTTGCAAGAACAAATTAAACCCATGATAGATTTGCTCTTTGAGGAAGGTAATCCCACTGGGTTAAAGGCCTTGTTAGCCCACCAAAACCGCTGTGTCAACCAATTGCGTTTGCCGCTGGTAAAGGCTAGTTCTTCTTTGCAAAACAGAATAGAAAAAGGACTATTCTAAGCTCGTTTAATTAAATGTTAAATTAAAAAGAAGACTCAAGAGAAAGCTTCAAGAGTAGTACTTTTCAAATTCGTTTTAATTGACTAAATTTGCCGTATGTTAAAAATCATTCGATTTTCCTTAATTTCACTCGTCCTCCTTGGATTGACAACTTCGTGTAACGCCTACCAGAAAATACTGAACAACCCAGATGTTGGGGAAAAGTATAAAGCTGCTGAAGCGTATTACACTAGTGGTGAATACAGAAGAGCAAATCGTTTGTTTGAACAAATTTTGCCTTCCTACCGCGGAAAGCCCCAAGCACAAAGGGTTATCTTCTTTTTTGCAGATTCCTATTTCCAAATTAAAGATTATTATTTAGCTGCGTATCAATTCGAAAGTTTTGTCAGATCATACCCCAATAGTGATCGCTTGGATGAAGCTAACTTTTTAGCGGCGAAATGTTATTATATGCTATCTCCAAAGTACAGTTTGGACCAGAAAAATACCAATGAAGCCATTGATAAGCTTCAAATATTCATTGACAACTACCCACAGTCAGAGTACCTTACAGAGGCTAATGCATACATTCAGGAATTGCAAACAAAGTTAGAAAAGAAAGACTTCGAGATTTCCAAGCAATACCACACCATTCGGGATTACAAAGCATCCATTAGCTCTTCAAACAATTTCATTTCATCTTATCCTGGGACACCATTTAGAGAAGATGCCTTTTACTACAAGTTTATTTCTTCTTATGAAATTGCAGTCAACAGTGTACCTGCAAAAAAATTAACCCGTTTAAAATCGCTTGATGAAATTTATCAAACGCTTTTGCGTTATTATCCAGAAACCCTTTTCATTGAAGATCTTGACAAGAAAATGAAACGCGTTTCCGCTGAGATAGCCAGTATAGAAAAGAATACAACTAACACGACGACTAAATAATCGATATGACCAAGTACAGAGAATCTAAAGCACCCGCTTCAACGACTACTTACGACAAGAACCAAGTAGAAGGTGAAACACAAAACATTTATGAAGCCATTGCTATCATTGCAAAGCGTTCTTCGCAAATCAATTTAGACATCAAGAAAGAATTGCACGAAAAACTTGAAGAGTTTGCTACGCACAACGACAGTTTAGAAGAAATCTTCGAAAACAAAGAGCAAATTGAAGTATCTAAGTTTTATGAAAGCCTTCCAAAACCCCATGCTCTAGCTGTAGACGAATGGTTGAATGATCAGGTTTACCATCGTAATACAGAGGAATAGACGTAATGTCAGTTCTTAGTGGAAAGAAAGTTCTCTTAGGTATTACCGGAGGCATTGCTGCATACAAAACGCCTTTACTTGTCCGTGCGCTGGTAAAAAAGGGCGCAGAAGTAAAGGTAGTTATGACGCCATCGGCACTTGACTTTGTTACACCACTTACGTTAGCTACACTTTCTCAAAACCCAGTTGTATCCTCTTTTACCGCTGAAGGGAACTCAGATCATCCCCAGTGGAATAATCATGTCGAACTAGCCCTATGGGCTGATCTTTTTCTTATTGCGCCAGCCACATCCAACACCTTGTCTTCCATGGCACAGGCGAGATGTAATAACCTATTATTAGCTTGTTATCTTTCTGCTCAATGTACTATCTATATAGCTCCAGCAATGGATTTAGATATGTATGCACATCCTGCAAATAAAGCCAACATGGAGAAGCTAGCCCGTTTTGGTAATTTTATTTTTCCAGCGCAAGAAGGCTTATTGGCCAGTGGATTAGAGGGAAAAGGAAGAATGATGGAACCCGATGATATTGTTGATTCCTTGGAAGAAAANCTTCAGGAAAGAGNACCCCTNAATGGGAAGACGGTTCTCATCACAGCCGGACCAACCTACGAAGCNATCGACCCTGTTCGTTTTATTGGGAATCACTCTTCGGGAAAAATGGGCTTTGCTCTGGCAGAAGAAGCGGCCAANCTTGGCGCAAAAGTAATTTTGATTGCTGGCCCCACTGCGCTTTCAACTCAACATACNAATATTATACTCCACCCAGTGGTTTCTGCAGCAGACATGCATGCAGCTGTGTTTAGTCATTACGCCAATGTTGATATNGCTATTGCCTCNGCAGCNGTTGCAGACTTTAGGCCAANCCTTTCTGCCGATCAGAAAATTAAGAAACAAACGGGGCTTGCAGAAATCCAACTCACCGAAACCATAGATATTCTCGCCCAAATGGGGAAAGAAAAGAAGCAGCAGTTTTTACTCGGCTTTGCTTTAGAAACAGANAATGAACTAGAGAATGCCAAGGGGAAATGTGCGCGAAAAAATTTAGATGCGATTGTTTTAAATTCGTTAAACGATACAGATGCCGGTTTTGGCGGTTCCCAGAATAAAATCACCTACATTAGAAAAGATACTAGCTTAGTCGCTTTTGATCTAAAGCCTAAGACAGCTGTTGCTAAAGATATNTTCACCCAAATTCTAAAAGCTTTATGAGAAAGCTCCTTTTCTTACTTCTTTTTTGTTCTTCCCATCTATTTGCACAAGTAATAGACTGCCGCTTCGTGGTCAATGCTGACTTGGTCAACCAAACCAATCAGCAGGTATTTAAAACCCTAGAACAATCCTTAAACGAATTCATCAATGCCAAAGCCTGGACTGATGAAAGCCTAGACAGCAAGGAGAAAGTTCGTTGTAGCATGATTTTTAATATCAATGCCTTCAATGGAGCGCGTTTTGAAGGCACACTTCAGGTACAGGTAGAACGTCCTGTTTATCAAACCAATTATTATACTCCTTTGTTTAACTTTCTAGATAAAGACATTGTTTTTTCTTACCAAGAATACCAACCATTATTTTATAATCCTGCGACTTATGAATCAAATTTAATTTCACTAATCAGCTTTTATATCTTTGTGGCTTTGGGCATTGAAGCTGATAGTTTCGCATTGAGAAGTGGAACAGATTATTTTAAACAAGCACAGCAAATCCTTAGTTTGGCGCAACAGAATGGTGCTAAAGGATGGAATCAAGCCGATGGTAATAATAATCGATTTTGGCTGATTGACACCATGCTTTCAAATACTTTTAGAGAGTACAGAAATGTTCAATATATGTACCACCGAAAAGGATTAGACAATATGTTTGATGATGGTGTAATAGGAAAGAAAGGAATAATGAATGCCTTACAAGAATTTAATCTTCTGTACAATCGTCGCCCAAATGCCTTGTTGATTCAAACTTTTTTTGACGCAAAGGCCGATGAGATAGTAGATATTTTTTCTTCAGGGCCTGAGGTAGACGTGAGTAAAACCAAAGTAACGCTGAATAAAGTAGCTCCCTTTTTTGGTCCAAAGTGGAAAAGAATTAAATAGCGTTTATTTTTGCCGTTGAGGCCACGTCCTAGTATATTTGGTTTAATAAAATAATAAAATTTTCTCCGACAGTGCTGACAGAATTAACCATATCCAACTTCGCTTTAATTGACCAACTAGAGGTTAATTTTTCCAATGGCATGACCAGTATAACTGGTGAGACTGGGGCAGGGAAATCAATATTACTGGGTGGCTTGGCATTGGTTCTCGGAAAACGGGCCGATTTATCCACTTTAAAGGATAAATCGAAAAAGTGTTTTGTTGACGCTACCTTTTCAATTAGTGCTTATGGGTTACAAGACTTTTTCACTTCTGTTGATTTGGATTACGAAGCCATTACAACTGTTCGAAGAGAGATTGTTCCCTCTGGCAAATCAAGAGCTTTCATTAACGATACACCGGTTACTCTCGATGTGCTTCAGCAATTGGGCGACCGTTTGATCGATGTGCATTCGCAAAACCAAACCATGTCTTTGATGCAAGAAGATTATCAGCTTGAAGTGTTGGATGCCCTTGCGAAGAATACCAATTCCTTGAAAGAATATGCTCTTCTTTTGAGTGATTATAAAGAAATATCCCGAAAAATTGATGCCTTCAGTGCGCAAAAAACTGCTTTAGAAGAAGAGCGTGATTACAATCGTTTTCTCTTGGATGAATTGAATTCTGCACCGCTGACGGAGAATAGCATTGAGGAATTGGAAGATGAAATTCAAGAATTGAGCAGCGTCGAAGAATTGGAGGAAAACCTCTCAAAGGCAATTCAAATCATTGAAGAGGAACAGATGGGTGTTATCATTCAACTGAATGAAGTACGTACTTCTCTACAAAAGGTAGCCGGAATTAGTGACCGCTATGAACAATTGTCCTCTCGTGTTGAAAGCCTGCGCATAGAACTGGTAGATGTTACAAGTGAACTGTCTGGTGCATTGGAAATGGTAGAGGCAAACCCAGCGCGTTTAGAAATGTTGAACGGTCAATTGCAGTTAATAAATGATTTACTAAAGAAGCATCAGTCAAGAAGCATCGAAGAATTAATTGAGCGCCGTGATCAACTGGAGCAAAAAGTAATGCAAACCGAAAACTTAGAGGAAAACCTTCAGTCCTTTGTGAAAGAACAAAGTAAATTGATTAAGCAATTGGATGCACTAAGTCTTATCTTGAGTGAAAACCGTAAAAATGCTATCCCTGTATTTACCGACCAAATGGTGAAAATTCTTTCGCTTTTGGGAATGCCAAATGCACGGTTTAAACTGGAGTTAGTCCCTGCAGATACATATCTTAGTCAAGGAAAAGAAAAATTAGACTTTGCCTTTTCGGCCAATCAGGGTAGTGATTTTGGTACATTGAAAAAAGTTGCTTCAGGTGGTGAGTTGTCGCGAATTATGCTAAGCATAAAAGCAATTTTATCT
>JGI20157J14317_10004520_pt1 | contig 10699 bp, 9 predicted proteins | sample COG_07_FD_14317 | JGI IMG/M metagenome (IMG submission 14317)
GGAACATTTGACGCTGTCCTACAAGACATTCAGTTTCACCCTGTAACTGACAAAATTCTTCACATCGACTTTTATCAGTTGAACGAAGGGAAAGAAATTTCGATCAACATTCCTGTGGTTGTTGAAGGAGCGGCTCCTGGAGTTTTGAACAGCGGAGGAACATTGATCTTAAACAAACGCAAACTGCGTGTACGTGCATTGCCTAAAAATTTACCAGATGTTATCGTAGCTGATATTTCTGAATTAAAACTTGGGAATAAATTATACACCGCACAAATAGCTTCTGAGGACTACTCGTTCTTACACCCAGACAACACTGTTATTTGTCAAGTAAAAACTTCAAGAGCATCTGTAAAAGAAGACGTGGTTGAAGAAACAGTTACTGAAGATTCAGCTGAAGCTGCAGAATAATTTACGTTTAAACAGAATAAAAAAAGCATCTGAGGTTAATCCACAGATGCTTTTTTTATTTTTACACCGATATGTCTTTTTTAAACTGGCTTTTCGGCAATAAAACAACAGACTCAAATTCTGGAGAGGTGAAAAAATATTTAATTGTTGGCTTAGGAAATATTGGCACAGAATACGATGAAACACGTCATAACATTGGTTTTGATGCTTTAAATGTGCTGGCTGCAAAAAAAGGATTAAGCTTTGAAGAATTACGCTATGGCTCAATGACCAAAACGCGCCTCAAAGGAAGACTTATTTACTTCCACAAGCCCTCCACCTTTATGAATAATAGCGGGAAAGCTGTGCGTTATTGGGCCTTAAAAGAAAATATTCCATTAGAAAATATTTTAATCATCACAGATGACCTGAATCTTCCTTTTGGAACACTTCGTTTAAAAACAAAAGGGAGTGATGGTGGACACAACGGCTTGAAAGATATTCAAGCACAATTGAATACACAAAATTATGCACGTCTTCGATTTGGAATACATTCAGAGGATAAAGGCTATAATACGGTAGATTTTGTGTTAGGAAAATGGTCAACGCTAGAGCAGTCTCTCTTGAAAGAGCGCTACGAAATGATTGAAAAAATCATTTATTCCTTTACTACGCAAGGTCCACAAAACACCATGAATCAATTCAACGGAAAGTAATGTACTAAGGGGCCGTTTGAAACCGAAAGTAGGGTGACGTAGAAATATTGTTTGATTCATCTCGCGTTAAAACCTGCCAAACATAGAATGTATTGGCCAGTAAATTCACTCTGTGATTTGTGCTTTCAACCCCAGGAGCAACCTCATTTAACGTCTCTTCGCTTGTTCCCAACGCAATACTATAACTCACAATATCGTCATCCAAATCGAGGCCAATCCAGACCAGAGAAACGCCCCCATCTGTCAAATCAATTAGTTGATCCATTTGCGGAGAAACGAGTTTTGCAGGAAAAGGAACAAAGTTAAATCGTTGCACACCCTCTAAATAGAAAAGCCTAGACAGGCTTGGTGTTTCTACATTACTTAGTTCGGAAGAACTGACGACCTCCCAACGAAAGGGAGCTCCTCTGTCCAAAGTCAACGTTGCTCTTGTTTCTTCTGTACGTATTGATGTTAACTTCTGCGTTGTCAAATTCACCACATTTAACGTATATGTATCGGTATGTTGGGCTAAATCCCAGCTAAATAAAACCCTCGCTGTAGTTGATCCCACAGAAACATACAAGCAGCTTTGATCGGCTTCTGGCAGTTGAAGAAGCGCCGCCTCGGGGGCAGGAATTGGGTCTTTACATCCCATTAAAAGAAAAAATAAAACGATGTGTAGATTCTTCACTAGTCTCATTGCTTAATAAATCTAAGGGTTTCTTCGGTGGTACTTGTTACCACCTTAACAATATAATTTCCTTGCGATAGATGATTTACATCAATCAAAATTTGACGTGAAGCATTGAGCATTAAAAATTCTTTATAATAACTTATATTTCCTTGAATATCGTAGATAAAAACTTCTGCTATCTGTGCAGAACCGCCCACCAAAATAGCAACTTCGTCAACAACTGGATTAGGGTATAAGAGTGAGGGCTCATCGATATAAATCAATTCTTTGTATTCTCCTTGACAACTTAACGAAGTCTTGACTGTAATAACATTAAGCCCTTTATCCAACGGAAGTGTTTTTTCTGACACATTGTTTGCCTCAAACACAAGTTCATTTAGCCCAATAAAATATTCTTTACTTCCACTAAGATCAAGGGTTACCATAGAGGCGGAGGCATTGATATTTGCATTAACAGACAATGGAGCGGGCTCAAGGATAGATACAGTAAAACATTGCTCAAAATCTGGAACATCATCGCTGGTTATACACAAAAGATAATCTCCACTTTGTAGACCATCGAATGCAATTGATTCATCAGAAAAGGGTGAGTTATATCGGAATCCGCTAGGGCCTATAACATCAATATCATAATCAAATTGAGCAACCGAAGAAATAATAATACTTCCATTATTTCGGTCAATACAGGTTTCATCACTTTTAACAATGGTGAAATTTCGCTGGGCATCTATATCGCAAATATCTCCCTCGCCATCGCTGTCTGTATCGAGCTGATCTGAATTTGTAATCAAAGGGCAATTGTCTTCATCACTCGGTATTAGGTCGGTATCTTCATTCAATTGAGGTTGTCCATCAAAACAAAAATTCAAAGCAAATAACTTCACTTCCCCAGTATCGATGGGGCCACTGTCTATTATCTTTAAACGCCAAATACCTCGCGCAATACTCCCGTAAAATTGCGTCAAGTCTCCTTCAGGTCGAAAAGTACCGGTAAATGGGGCTGATGCTGATGTTATTCTAGGTTCGGCTTCCGCATCAAAAGTGGTATTGGTAAAGTTTTGCCCATCTCCTCCCCGGTTTCTTATCAAACTAACTTCATCCCCAGCTGGACTAATTAAGCGAATGCTGAGATCGCCAACAAAGGTGTGTGTTAAACGTAGTTTTACCTCTATATCCAACACGGTAAGTGAATCTACCACAGCAATAAGAACTTCAGTCACCCCTTGCTCGGATTGAGTGGCGTCTTCTATGGGGAATGGAGCGTCAAAGGCTGTAAAGGTTTGACAAACAATTGGAGCTGTACTAAATTGTTGCACTGAACTAGGTGCGCTTACACCACAATTATTGAGCATAGAGACACGCCAATAGTAAGTTGTTAAACCCTCCAAATCATCTACTTGAATAGTGTTTAACAAAAGACTTTCGTTTACCACTGTTGTTGAAAAATCTTGCTCTTTACTCAGCTCAAAACGATATAAATCAGCTTCTGCACTTTTTTCCCAAGTGAAATTGACAAATGAAGGCAGGTTTTCTGATAAATCTGCGGGTGATTGTACCGAGGGCACTGGAACTGTAGAAGATAAAAATCGTATAAAAAACGGATGCTCCACTTGGGTTGTACTAGAGGTACCCACCATAGTGGCCGAATAGGTACCTGTTATGGTTTCATCAGTCACCAACTCAAGGGTAACCGTTGTTCCATCAGTTTGAACAACAAGCGGATTAATCGAAGCACTAATGGCAGGCGGAAGGCCTGTTATACTTAAACTAACTGTAGAGGAAAAAGCATCAAAAATTTCGAAATTTAGGTCAAAACGAACATTTCCCGTTCCGCAATTCTCCTTGGCAACTTCAACAAACGGAAGTGCAAAAGAACGCTCTTCCACCTGGAAGGGTGTTGAGTTAACCGCAAAATATATATTCTCATCGGCTACAATTTTTATACGTGCATTTGCACTAGTAATACCCGCAGGAACAACAATGTAAGCTTTACCGTTATTCAAGGTGTTTTCAACCAAAGGATAGGGAAAACTTTGGCCTCCATCAACCGAAAGATATATTGATACAGTTTGGGTATTAATGGGAGCTCTATTGGTCCTAGCAACATCCCATTCGATCAGTTCATTTGCACCTGCTCTCCAGATTACTGAGGAATTGTCTTGAGAAAGAACCACGAAAGGCCCTGCATCGTCTTCCACAGAAATTATTTTTTCATCTTGCGCAGTAAACCCAACCCCATTTGGATCGTTTTGATTTCTGTCACGTACCGTAACTCCCCATCGAAGTGTGCGTCCTACCATCGAAACGGTTTCCCAGCCCGAATTCAAAAAAGGGTTTGTTTCAGTTAAATCACCACTCAAAATAGCTGCTAAACGAGGTATCGTTCGAGTAGAATTTACGGTGGGAGGCAACGACCTATTCATACTTCCTGCAATTAATTGAGGTCCAAAATCTTGCGCACGAACTAGGCCAGAATCCAATTGTTCCCAACAGTAAGTCAATTGATCTCCGTCAGAATCTTGAGCAACAGCATTCAATACGTAAGCAGTCCCAATAGGGATTGTGACATCATTCCCTGCAAAAACCGTGGGAACTTGATTGACTACAACCTCTGCTTGTTGACATGAATTCTGGGCTAAATAAGCATTAATTTGTACTATGTTATGGTAATGAAAATAAGGGTCACTGTGTCGTTGCAAATTTTGTCCACTCACAATCCCTGCATAAGACATGATGGTTGAGCCACTTCCCGGTTCGCTATTTACTCCGCTAAACTCATTTTCATGAGAATAGGTATGGGTTCCACCAAATTGATGGCCTACCTCGTGAGCAACATAATCGATATCGAAATAGTCCGTTAAAAAACCACCCGAGCTTCCGTTTGTGGCCGTAAATGGGTGAGACGAAAATCCACTCCCTTTTTTAAAAGATTCACATACATTTCCAATACTTCCGGCATTCCCGTTGGCTGAACCACGGTGAAACAGATGACCAATGTCATAATTGGACTCTCCAACTTCGGTCGTTAAAACTCCTTGAATTTCGCTGTTTAAATTGTCATCAAAAGGGTCTTCTTCTGGATTGTCGTAAATGATTGCCGTATTTGAAACCAATAGCAAACGAACCCCCAAATCAACCTCAAAAATTTCATTCATCCGATTAACTGTATTGGCAACTGCAGCAAGTGCATCCTGAGTATTGTCACCATTGGTGTCGTCATCGTCTCCCCAATACTGAGTGTATTCTCCGGAGGTTGCTACAGCAAATCGATAGGTTTTCAGTGATCCGGTTAGTTGGCTTTTTGTTGCTAATTCATTTTTTAATGCTATGCTTTCGGTTTTGGGAAAACTATTTTCTGTTGTACAAAATAGGCTTTCCTCTTGGTCAGAAAAAACATCTTTTCGTTGATAAAACACATAAGAAGAGGTTGAACCATTGGCGGGTTGAAAAAACAAAAATCCTGAAGAAGTTCGCATTGTTCCGCTTAGTCCGCGTGGAGTAACTGTGATTCGTACAGATACATTTTTACGCTCGGTGCTTTGACCACGGTAAGCTTTTATAGATGGATGGGCAAGAGCACTTTTGCTGGCAAAAAGAGGAATTGATACTAATGAAAAAGACTCTAGATGGCCATTTTCATTCGGGAAGAAGAAAAGGTCTGAGGCCTTTTTCTTTGTCAAATCAATGGCATCAATCTTTGCGCGAATGAGGGTATCATTTAAACGAACAGATCTAATTTTTGACGTTTGAGGGCTGACAGTCTGAACGTTAATGCGCTGAGTGTCGTTTTGAAATGTCCAATAGTCCTGTGCAATTAAACCATTGCAAAAAAAAAGTAGTAGAACTAAATAAAGTGTTTTTAATTGCATTCGTTTAACCTTAAATGTTTCAGTATTTTGACCCTAGGATTGCAGTAAATATCCTAATTTTACTTTCAATATATAAAGATAAACATTTTTTGTGAAGGTCATTTTAAACATTGACAACTACCATGCCATCAAGGCATGTTCACTTACCATTGGAACCTTTGATGGCGTTCATGTTGGCCACCGTGAAATCATCCAACGCTTGGTCAATAGTGCTAAAGAAAAGAACCTTTTGTCTGTTGTCCTTACTTTTTTTCCACATCCCAGAATGGTCTTACAAAAAGACACTTCAATCCGACTTATCGACACCTTGGCCGAGAAGCAACAATTGCTTGAAGGTTTGGGCGTAGATATTTTAATTGTGCATCCTTTTTCGAGGGAATTTTCGCGTCAGTCGGCCGATGAATTCACCCGTGATATTTTGGTTAATTCTTTACAAATTGGTCACCTCATTATTGGCTATGATCATCGGTTTGGCAGGAATCGTGAGGCAACTGTAGATGATTTAATTTTAGCTGGAGACACCTATGGGTTTTCAGTAGATAAAATAGAAGCCAAAGACATTGACTCGGTTAATGTAAGTTCAACTAAAATTAGAACCGCATTAAACGAGGGAGATATTTCAACCGCTAACACTTATTTAAATCGACCATTTAAATTGACAGGAAAGGTCATTCAAGGTGAGGAAATTGGACGAACAATTGATTATCCAACGGCAAATATTACCATTGAAGAAGAATATAAATTACTCCCGGATGATGGTGTTTATTTTGTTCAATCTAAACGAGAGAACGAAATACTATATGGAATGATGAACATTGGTTTTCGTCCCACTTTGGAAGGGGAAACCCGTAGCTTTGAAGTTCATTTTTTCGATTTCCAAGAAGATCTATATGGAGAAGAATTAGCCATCGAATTCCTTCAACACATCAGAAAAGAAAAGAAGTTTACTTCTTTAGAAAAACTAAAAGAACAATTGCGAAGCGATCAAGCATTGTGTCGCACATTGATTCCCGTAAAATAGAGGTGAATTGATTCTCAAAGTTTTATCTTTGCATCAGAGAATATAGTCCATGATACCATTAAAACAACTTAGAGAAAACAAAGCCCTTGCGAATGAGCGTTTGCAAAAACGCAATTTCAAACAACTCGATTTGATTGATCAAATATTGGCGTTGGATGAAAAACGTCGTGCTACCCAAACAGAATTGGACCGTCAGTTGGCAGAAGCCAATCAGTTGGCCAAACAAATTGGACAGCTTTTCAAGACCGGGAAAGCACAAGAAGCTCAAGGCCTCAAAGAACGCTCTGGAGAATTAAAAAACAGTTCAAAAGTCTTGCAAGAGCAAATGCAGTCTATAGAAAAAGAACTTCTAGAGCTTCGGTATCAAGTGCCAAATATCCCACAAGAAAGTGTCCCTTCTGGTGTTTCAGAAGAAGACAATGAAGAAATCGAAAAAGGAGGGGGAAATCCCGTTCTGGCAGAAGGGGCTCTTCCCCATTGGGAGTTAGCGAAAAAATATGACCTCATCGATTTTGATTTAGGAAGTAAAATTACGGGTGCAGGATTTCCTGTCTACAAAGGAAAAGGTGCACGGCTTCAACGCGCACTTATCAATTATTTCCTGGATAAAAACACTGCCGCTGGTTATGAAGAAACACAAGTCCCTCATTTAGTCAATGAAGCATCTGGATATGGGACAGGACAATTACCCGACAAAGAAGGGCAAATGTACCATGTTGGTGGAGACAATCTATACCTTATACCAACCGCAGAAGTTCCCTTAACCAATATGTTTCGTAACGTTTTGTTGGAAGAAAGTCAATTGCCCATTGCTGTTACTGGATACACCCCTTGTTTTAGAAGAGAAGCGGGTAGTTATGGAGCGCATGTTCGTGGTTTAAATCGATTACATCAATTCGATAAAGTTGAAATTGTACGTCTCGAAACCCAAGAACGATCAAATGCTGCTTTGGAAGAAATGATGGAGCATGTAAAAGGAATTCTGATTGAATTGGAAGTACCTTACCGTGTTTTGCGTTTGTGTGGAGGTGATCTTGGTTTCACTGCTGCCTTGACCTATGATTTTGAATTGTATTCTGCTGCGCAAGAAAAATGGCTTGAAATCAGTTCTGTTTCTACTTTTGAAAGCTATCAAGCCGAACGTTTACAATTACGCTATCGCACCAAAGATGGACAGAAAAAAAATGTTCACACCTTGAACGGAAGCTCTCTCGCGCTTCCACGTGTGTTAGCCACTTTATTGGAAAATTGTCAAACCCCAAACGGAATTATAATTCCAAAAGTTTTAGTGCCTTACACTGGATTCGAAAAAATCAATTAAATATGTTTATTTACAACGTTACAGTACACGTAGAATCTTCTTTAGAAGGAAAATGGCTTGACTGGATGCGAGATGAACACATCCCTGCAGTTTTGAATACGGGTAAATTTACACAGGCAAAACTTTTTAAAGTCATTACTGATCAAGACCAAGGTGGAGTGAGCTACGCAACGCAATACCACTGCGCTTCATCTAAGGAATATGAGCAGTATTTAAGCGAAAATGCTGAAAATCTGCGGCAAGAAGCCCAAGACCGTTTTGGCAGTTCTATACTTGCTTTTCGGACTCAACTCGAAGAAATTCTTTCTTTGTAATGAAAACCGTACGCCCAAAGAAAAAATTAGGGCAACATTTTTTGACAGATCTTTCTATTGCAGAGAAAATTGCAAACACATTATCTTTTGACACCTATGACCGTGTACTTGAAATAGGACCCGGAATGGGGGTACTCACCCAGTACTTGCCGTGGAAAGAAAATAAAGTCTCCTTGATTGAGCTCGACTCAGAGTCTATTCTTTATTTGCAAGCCGCCTACCCATCCATGGTTGACTCCATACACGAAGGAGATTTTCTTAAAATTGACATTCCTAGCCTTATGGGAGAGGATCAATTTGCCATAATCGGAAATTTCCCCTACAATATCTCGACACAAATTGTTTTCAGAACCATTGAAAACAGAGAGCAAATTCCTTTTTTTGCTGGCATGTTCCAAAAAGAAGTTGCTCAGCGAATTTGTGAACCACCCGGCACAAAGAAATACGGGATCCTCTCGGTTCTCACACAGCTATTTTATGAGGTAAAATACGAATTCACAGTTCTCCCAGGTGTTTTTAACCCGCCGCCAAAAGTAGATTCTGGGGTGATTTCTTTGAAAAGAAAAGTGGATTTTTCGCTCAATTGCGATGAAAAATTACTTTTTAGAGTAGTTAAAATGAGTTTTCAGCAAAGGCGAAAAACAATTCGAAATAGTTTAAAAACGCTCGGACTCTCTAAAGATCTTACAGAAGATAGTATCTTTGACCTACGGCCTGAAAAACTTTCGGGAGCCGATTTTATTGCACTGACGAACAAAATTGAACATGGCCAACTTTCAACTTGACGAAGATTTTTTAGCAGCAATAAAGGATCTTATCCAAAAAGAACAGGACAAGAAACTCAAAAAGCAGCTGCACGAGCTTCACTATGCGGATATTGCTGAAATTTCTGAACAGCTAACACTAGAGGATGCTATTTACCTTGTTAAATTACTCGATAGTGAAAAAACAGCGGATGCTTTAACTGAAGTTGACGAGGACTTTAGAGAAAAAATATTACGCCAACTTTCTGCCAAAGAAATAGCCGAAGAACTCGAGGAACTGGATACTGATGATGCTGCAGATATCATCGCAGAATTACCCGAGGAACGGCAAGAAAAAGTTCTTTCGCAAATTGAAGACACCGAGCATTTAAAAGATATTCGGGAACTTTTAAAATACGAAGAGGATTCTGCCGGTGGATTAATGGCAAAAGAATTAGTAAAAGTACACGAGGACCTGAGTGTATTAAAATGTGTTAACTCCATGCGCAAACAGGCCGAAGAAGTTACCCGTGTGCACTCGATCTATGTGGTCAATGCAAAGAATCAATTACTTGGAAGACTTTCATTAAAAGATCTATTAACGGCAAGTTCCAAGGCAATCGTAAAGGATATTTATATCCCAAAAGTAGACTTTGTCTATGTAGACACCGATGTGGAAGAAGTGGCTAGAATAATGTCGAAATATGACCTAGAAGCCATTCCTGTAGTAAACAATAAAAAAGAATTATTAGGACGTATTACCATTGACGATATTGTTGATGTAATTAAAGAAGAAGCCGATAAAGATTACCAGCTTGCTGCAGGTATTTCTAATGATGTTGAAGCCGATGACACTATTTTAGAATTAACTAGAGCCCGACTTCCTTGGTTATTTTTAGGTCTTCTGGGTGGACTTAGGAAGTGTTTTTATTCTCAAGGATTTTGAAACCATTATGAATCAACCTCAACTGCGGAGTTTGTTTTTCTACACCCCACTTATTGCTGCTATGGCAGGAAATGTTGGTGTACAGTCTTCCGCGATTATTGTGCAAGGTTTGGCCAATGATGTTGTCAAAGGATCTCTCGTGCAGCGTTTATTTAAAGAAGTTGGATTAAGCCTCATCAATGGTTTTTTCTTGGGAATATTTCTCGTATTGTTTGGGCATTTCACCGGGCAAGAATTGGTTTTAAGCCTCACCGTTGCTAGCTCAATGATGAGCGTAATTGTTATGGCTGCCCTAATTGGCACCTTTGTCCCTATTGTTTTGGAAAAACGCGGAATCGATCCTGCAATCGCAACAGGACCGTTTATTACCACAGCAAATGACATCTTTGGCATTTTTCTTTTCTTTTTCATGGCACAACAAATTCTTGGTTTTTAGTCCATGAGAATTCTCCATTTAGACGAAAATCATCCGCTACTCATTCAGCAATTAAATAACGCTGGTTTTGAAAATACACAAGCGTATACTACAGCAAAAAAAGACATAGAAGCAATGCTTCCTGATTACCATGGAATTGTTGTTCGTAGTAGATTTCCCATCGATGAAGCCTTCTTGAGTAAAGGCCCGCAATTAAAATTCATTGCTCGTGTAGGAGCCGGTGTAGAAAATATTGATGCTGAAACCGCAAAAAAAAGAAAAATTCAA
>JGI20157J14317_10004524_pt1 | contig 10691 bp, 5 predicted proteins | sample COG_07_FD_14317 | JGI IMG/M metagenome (IMG submission 14317)
TCAATATCCCGGCGAATATCTGACCTCGAGACCAGCCTGGGAACGAACCTACTCAAGCGCAGTACCCGAGTGGTCAAACCCACTGAAATCGGCCAAATCTACTTTGAGCAAGTCAGCGAGATACTGCGTCAGCTCGACCAGAGCACTGAGTCCGTCAAAAGTTACCAGACAACCCCAATGGGGCACCTGAGAATAAGCAGCATGGTAAGTTTTGGCGAGCAGCTCTTGTGCCCACTTCTGGACGAATTCACCACCCGCTATCCTGAAATTGTCCTCGACGTCAGCCTCTCCGATGAGTTGTCTTCGCTGGCGAATGATGACGTTGATGTTGCCATTAGAGGGGGATACGCACCCGATGAGCATGTTCATGCGATCCGATTGATGCCGAATGAGTTTATCCCGGTCGCGTCACCCGCCTACTTAGCAATCGCAGGAACACCCACTAGCGGATTTGAATTGCGCGAACACCCCGGCCTCTTTTTTAGAACCCCAAGAGGGCCTTCGCCATGGTTGTTAAAAACAGACGACCAATGGCACGACGTCTCAGGCAAAGCCATGGTCGTGTCAAATAATGCGAAATGGCTGATGGAGCTTGGTCTGGCCGGCAAAGGCATCATGATGGCACCGAGGTGGTCCGCTCACCGTTATCTTCAAAGCGGTCAGTTGGTTGAGCTACTCGAGGAGAGCGAGTTAAGTGTCAGTCAAAATCAGGAGCTGGCTATTTATTTGCTGTACCAGAAGCCACGTTACTTGGTGCCTAAGGTGAAAGCGTTTGTGGACTTTTTGACCGAGCGACTAATGACCCCAGACGGCAATGGTCTTTGAAGACCGGGGCTTTGTTTCTGACTCTTGGGCCACTCAGTCCGTGCATCTATAGTCCACACTCACCATTTTCTAACCCCTCGTTTTTATCGTATGGTTAGCCGACGTCGGACGTCTGCAATAACTCAGTTTTTGCGCGTACAAGGAGTGATGGTGTTCTGCGCGAACCGATCGTTGCTTCACATAGGAGACAGACACAATGAGCGATCCAGCCATGATCATCACCACCCAAGACGACCGGGTGCTCACCATCACCCTCAACCGCCCGGATGATCTGAATCCACTGTCGTGGCAAGTCCTTAATGAGATTGCTGATGTATTGGACAACGCCCTTCACGACGAGAGTGTGGGTGTCATTGTCATAGGCGCCGCAGGCAAGGCTTTTTCAACAGGCTATGACCTTCGCGAGGCGCACTGGATAACCTCACAATATCCAGCCAACTTTGACGATCACGTCGATATACGAAAAGACAGGGACGACGTCCACGTGATCGTCGATTACTGGATGAAGTTATGGCGCTACCCTAAACCGATAATCGCCAAGGTGCAGGGTGATTGTCTGTCGGGAGCGGGAGAGTTGCTTGGCGTCTGTGACATTGCCATTGTCAGCGAGCACGCACGGTTCGGACATCCCGCGGGCCGCGATCTTGGCATTCCCCCATCAATTATGTTTTGGCCAATGCTCATTGGTTATCGAAAAACCAAGGAGTTGCTTTACACCGCGCGGCTCATCAGTGCCCGGGAAGCCCAAAATATTGGCTTAGTCACTGAGGTCGTGGCTCACGATAAACTCGATGAGACAGTGGCCATTATGGCTGCGCACATCGCCCGCGCGCCCAGCGATAATCTGTCGATACTCAAAGAAGTATCCAATACCTGGTTTGAAAATATGGGCATGGAGCCGTCGATTCGACGTGGCGCCGATCTCGATGCGGTCTACCATCAATTCGACAGTTTCAAAGACTTTTTTCGAACGCTGCGAAAGCACGGGGTCAAGGCCGCCTTTAAGAAGCGTCGCGACCTTTACGGATAAAAAAGATTGGCAAGTTTAGCAACACCACCTGATCAACGTGGTCACTGGACTTAAAATACTCGCGGCATCACTGAGACACTTACTTGCCCGATGCGCAAAACGTGGAGAGCACGATGGACCTTCCTGTTGGAACAAGCTACGAAGAGATATGCGACAACTTCACCTGGGATATACCCGAATATTTCAATATCGCCGACGCGGTTTGCGATCGCTGGGCCGATGACCCAAACCTCATTGCCCTGAGCCACGAGGCCATCGACGGCTCAGTCACCCACTACTCCTTTGCGCAAATCAAACAATACGCGAACCAACTGGCTAATTTAATGGGCAGCTTGGACGTCAGTCGGGGCGATCGAGTCGTTGTCATGCTGACTCAGTCTCCCGAGTGTGCAATATCGCACCTCGCCTGCTTTAAATCGGGCATCGTTTCATGCCTGGCATCAGTGCTGTTTGGACCCGACGGTATTCAGCACCGGTTACAAGGTACTGCCGCTAAAATATGCATTACCAATGCGGCTAATCTAGCCAAAGTGCGCGCCGTGCAGTCGTCGTGCCCTGACTTGCGCCACATTATTGTCATTGACGATGACGTCTCTGAGGGCACGCTGCCGTTTTGGCGGTCGCTGGCCGAACAGGCTGAAACTTTCCAAAACGTCAAAACGCGCAGCGAAGATACTGCGTGGATCAGCTTCACCTCAGGCACGACAGGTCAACCCAAAGGCGTCCTGATGCCTCACCGATTGCTGCTCGGGAATAAGCCCCTGTTTGAGTATTACTACGACTATGGACCTCGGCAAGACGATCGGCTTTGGTCTCCAGCCGACTGGGCTTGGATTGCCGGACTCATCAATATTTTACTCATCGGCTGGTATTCCGGTGCGAGGGTCGTATCGACCGATATGCAAGGATTTAACGCACAGGAAGCCTTCCGAATTCTCGGTGAACACAAGATTACCGTATCGCTGTTAACACCCACTGTGCTCAAACTCATGAGGCAGATCGATAACGAGGAATCGAAAGCGCTCGACCTGCGCGTTGTGCTCAGCGGTGGCGAGGCGGTAGGTAAAGAGCTGGCGCTGTGGGCCGATGAGCGATTTGGTCTCACCATCAGTGAAGGTTTTGGACAAACAGAGTGCAACGGAATGATTGGCACTAACCCAAGGCTCATGAATGTTCGCCACGGCTCTTTGGGTAAGGCAATGCCGGGATCGGTATGCGCCATTGTTGACGATGACGGGCAAGAGGTGGCACCGGGCGTGCCGGGCAACATTGCGATCAAGAGGCCTCACCCCGCTATGTTCTCAGGCTACCTCGATAATCCCGCAGCCACTGACGCAAAGTTTGTTAACGACTGGATGATGACGGGTGATCTTGGTGAGCAAGATGAAGACGGGTACCTCTGGTTCCATGGCAGAACTGACGATGTCATTACGAGCTCGGGCTACCGTATCGGACCCACCGAAATCGAAGACTGCCTGCTTAAAAGCCCTGCTGTGCAGCTTGCTGCAGTCATTGGTGTGCCCGACGAAACACGCACTGAGATTATCAAGGCCTTTATTGTCGTCGCTGAAGGTATTGAGGCAGATGAGGTGCTAGCAGATACACTCAAAGAGCTGGTGCGCGATCATTTAGCAAAACACGAAGTGCCTCGCTTAATTGAATTTGTTGGCAGTCTACCGATGACCACCACTGGGAAAATAATGCGACGATCGCTGCGCGATCAAGAACTCGCCAAGGCACAAACCTCATGATTAGAAATCACCCTTTTTTCTGCCTCGGAGGCCCTCATGTTCATTGAACCGTTCAAAGTCGAGCTATGGATGAACGAATGGGAGACTCAGTGCACCTACAATTTAGCTGAGACCTGCGTGGCCAGCATTACCGTTGATGAGCTTCTTTCACTCTCAGGTCGCAGCGGCAAGGACCTTTCCGATCTACTGCCCATGAAACTCGGTTACGGCGACATCGTCGGCTCACCGCGGCTCCGCTCTGCCATCGCGAATCTGTACGCGGATCAACACATCGATGACATTACCATTACCCACGGGACGATCGCCGCCAATATGTTGGTGCACAAAGCACTCGTGTCCAAGGGAGATCGTGTCGTGTCGATCGTTCCCACCTATCAACAGCACTACTCGATTCCGGCCAGCATTGAAGCCTCCGTGGCGACCTTGAATCTGCGCAAAGAGGATGATTTTCTCCCGGATCTTGATCGTCTTCGGGAGCTTGTGACGCCTGATACGAAGTTGATTGCCTTGACCAACCCCAACAACCCCACAGGCGCATTGATAGAGCGCCCCATGTTGGAAGACATCGCATCGATCGCCGACTCTGTCGGTGCCTATTTGCTCTGCGATGAAGTCTACAGAGGGACCGCTCAACAGGGTGACGGCATGGTTCCCTCTATCGTCGACTTGTATCACAAGGGCATCAGCACGGCGGGGATGTCGAAAGTTTTTTCACTTGCGGGTTTGCGTGTCGGCTGGGTCGTCGCCCCCAAAGAACTCACCGAGAACATTCTGATACACCGAGATTACGACACTATATCGGTGGGCATGATCAACGATCACTTCGCCGCCTTGGCACTGGAAAATGCCGACCAACTACTGGCGCGAAGTCAGCGCATTACGCGAGAAAATCTGGCCGTACTGGACACTTGGATTCAAAATGAACCTCGGGTGAGTTGGGTGAAGCCACGCGCAGGAACCACCGCCATGCTGAAGCTGGACATTCCGGTAAGCTCGCGAGAGTTCTGTATCGACCTTGTGCAAAAAACAGGGGTCATGCTGACCCCTGGCGATGCATTTGATATGGAAGGGTATGCACGAATTGGCTTTGCTAATGAACTCGAGACAATCAAGGTCGGTCTGCAAGCGCTTTCCGCATACTTACAAACAACATTTTAGGACGTCGACGGCTCGACCGCTGAGGCACGCCCTGTGGGCCTGCCGCTGACGGTGCTGACAGGACGGGGCTAACACGCCTTTTGGCGTCTCAAAAAGACCTATCTGTGAGCGAGGAACTCAGAGACCTCACGGTGTAACGGACCGTGGAGTCGGAATGTGCGGCGGTACACCCAAATACTTCCAACTAAGAACAGTGCTGGAAGACCGATCATCAACGCCCGCAGCCCCATCACTGTCACATCACTCTGGACCGCGTTGGGTACGTAGCCAATAAGCGAGAGACCCACACCAATGAAAAAGCCAGCGAAGGCGCCTGCAAATTTCACCAACATGGTTTGCACTGAAAAGAGAATGCTCTCGCTGCGCTTACCCGTCTTGTAGTGGCCATAGTCGACCACGTCGGCGAGCATTACGGTTCCCAGGCCGTTGGCAACGCCGCCACCAAACTTTAGCAACGCACCTGCAACGGCCACCAAAACCCCGCTTTGAGGGGCCAAAACACTCCCCACTAACAAGACGACACTGCACCCAAGGGCAAACACGCTGGCGATGTACCAGGTCAGGCGTCTGGGTAGATATCGGCACAACCAGGGGAATATGAATACACCGAGCATTTCCGCAATGCCCGAGACCAATGCAAACATAGGGAATAACTCGGGCTTCCCAATGGCATAACTAAAGTAGTAAATCGCAAAACCGCCGACCAACTGCGTACCAATATTAAACGTGAGTACACAACCAATAAGCGAGGCAAGCTGGTCATTACTCTTTAAAATAGTAACCACATCACCCAGCGAGAAGCGTTCTCGATCGGTCGTCGATCGCACGCGCTCCTTGACCTGGGTCACGGTGATCAGCGCTGAAATGATAAAGCTCACAATGATCACGCCCGAGAGCAGAAAAAAGCCTCTACCTTCGTCTCCAGCCCCCAGAAAGCCGACGCTGGCCAGTCCGTAGGTACCCACGATCATCCACGCGAAACTGGCAAACAAACGCGGCCAAACCACCAAGCGCTCGCGCTCCTCGCGCGCGGAGGACAGGGCCGGCACCATTGACCAGAATGGAATATCCATAATGGTGTAAGAGAGACCCCAAACAATGTAGGTGACGGTCACGTAAACGAGCAGCTCGGCACCTGAAAAATGATGGGCTGAAAACAGCGCAAGGAGCGCTAAAGAGTTAATCAGCGTTCCGATGACAATCCACGGGCGAAACTTACCCAATCGGCCTCGCGTGTTGTCGACTACCATCCCCATGACCGGGTCTGAAACCGCATCAATCACACGTGCAAATAAAAACAGTGTTCCCACAAATGCAGCGGGCACGCCCACAACATCGGTGTAGTAATACATTAAAAACAGATAGACGATGGAACACGCGAAATCTTTACCCAGCGCGCCCAGTCCGTAACTGCACTTGGTCCTCAGCAAAATCGGATCAGCCCCAGGCCCAGCCGTGTTCATCGACCTGTGTGTCTCGTGTTCACCAACGATGCTAGCGCGTGACTGCCACGCGTCGCGCTTAACCTAAAAGACCAACGGAACTGCTTGGCGTTGAGCAGGTATTGAGGACGGGTACTGGGCGTCCATGAGTCGTCACCACCCACCCCCATGTGAAATCCATCAATATGGAGATGCAATGACGGCTGCTGCACCCGCTCGTGGGTGTGCTGAGCACTCATTAAACTGTCCACACCGAAGTCACTGACTGAAAACGCAAAACTGTCTTTAATACGCTCGACCTGAACCTGCCCGACCTGCGCCAGTTGAGCGTCACAGCGCAAACCATTTTCGCTGGGAAAAATATAAGGCGTCTGCATTGCTTGGCGCGAACAGGACCATATGCCCAAGTCTGCCGATTGCTTTCGGTCAGGATAGTTCTCGTGGGGACCTCGACCGACCCACGCCACGGATGGAGGCTTTTGGGTCAGTAGGAGTCGTGCACCGACCCGAGGCAGTGGCAAATCAGAGATCTCTTTGCTGACCTCAACGTCGATATTAACGGCGCCGTCAGCATCAAAACGATGGGTCCACTGCGAACGAATAAGCACCCCGCCCAACGCCGTATACTCGTGCTGACTGACCACGACATTGCCACGTACGTCGACGCTTCGACAGTGGTGCTCAAGATCAAACAACCCAGCCTTCTGCCAAGCGGCAAGCCATGCATCAGGGGAGGGGTTCTCGACTTCACTACTGCAAATATCATTGTCGATCGGCGCTCGCACAAAGCAATCCGATAGTGCGTCGGCAATGAGTGGTCGACCCTGATGGTCCCAGCCAGAGATAAAACCGGTGTCTGTACTGAGTGACCAGTGCACATCGTCAGTAACCACATGAATCGTACCGTCATCGACCCTCAACGTCGCTGGAGACGTAGCGGGATCAGCTGCGGGCTCTGCGCTCGCCAATATCGTCTGCTGGCGCGCTATCTCATGCCCCTTTGGCAATGAGGGTGTGTCTTCGATTACGGTAATCCAGAGATCCAAAATACGATCGTCGGCAGTTTCAAAAACGCTCAAATCCGAGTCGAGTGTGAACGTCAGACTGCCACTTGGCTCGATAACAATGTCGCGCGATCCAGTGCCCACGCTCGCCAGGAGCGAACCGTAGCGCCAGTTCAATCGCTCGTTGTCGGTCGACCTAAACAGGTGTTCGCTGGTGACAGTGACCGATACGGTGCCCGCGGCTTCCGACACAGTAAACGTGAAAGGTTGCTGAACGCGCTTTGCCTCGAGTAACGCGGGGTGCGGTTCTCGATCGGGAAAGACTAATCCATTGATACAAAACTGCCTGTCATTAATGGTGTCCCCAAAATCGCCACCGTAAGCGAAGTAGTGAACCCCTGCTTCATCGTATTTTGATAAGCCTTGATCGACCCAGTCCCAAATAAAGCCCCCCTGAAGCCGCGGATGCTTCCGAAATGCATCCCAGTAATCGGAAAAGTTACCCAGGCTGTTTCCCATGGCATGCGCGTATTCACAGAGAATGACCGGCCGTGCGCCCTCCTCGAGCGCCTCTTGCAGCGCAGCCCATCGCGTAATGCTGTGCGCAGGACGACCGAAGGGGGATGGCATGTCGTCGTCGACGCGCGCATACATTGGGCAAATAATATCGGTAGCTGCAGTATCTGCGCCACCTCCCTCATACTGAATGGGGCGTGACGGATCAGCCTCGCGAGTCCACGCATACATCGCATCGTGGTTTCGTCCGTAACCGGATTCGTTCCCTAACGACCAAATAATGATGCTCGGATGATTATAGTCGCGCCGCACCATGCGACTCATCCGGTCAAGATAGGCTGCTGTCCACGCGTCGTCGTCAGACAAGCGACTCATCGGAATAAGTCCGTGTGTCTCAATATTAGCCTCATCCACGACGTACATGCCCAAGCGATCACAGAGCGCGTACAACCCCGTCTGGTGAGGATAGTGCGAGCAACGGATGGCATTGAAATTATGCTGCTTCATCAATCGAATATCGGCTTCAATCTGAGCCAGTGATTCGACATGCCCCGTTTCAGGGTGATGCTCGTGCTTATTGACCCCGCGGATCATCAGTGGCTTTCCGTTGAGAAGTAGCTTGCCGTCAACAATCTCGCTGGTGCGAAATCCAATGGTTGCTGCCTCGCACTCGCTCAATTCACCCTCACTATCGAGCAGTGACACGACCAGCCGGTACAGCGTTGGCCGCTCCGCACTCCAAGGACTCACAGAGGGAACCTCAAGGGCCATATGAACACGGTCCTTGTAGCGTCCACGCTCGTCCACAGCTGGCGTGCCTATTGGCTGCTCATGACAGAGCACTTGCACCCCGTTTTGATCAAGCAGACAGACTTGAGTACGACCGGAATGAGGTCGATTACACAGCACCTCGACCTTCAAAATACCAGCCTGATAGTGCTCATCGAGGGTGGCAGTCACCCGCAGGTCAGTGATGTGAATCCGTGGCTTAAAGAGCAGGTGTACGCTGCGATAAATCCCAGAAAGATTCCACATATCCTGATCTTCTAGGTAGCTACCATCACAGAGACGCAGGACCATGACAGCCAGCTGATTATCCCCCTGGTGGACCAGAGCACTAATGTCGAATTCAGCGGGCAGTCGACTGTCTTGCGAATAACCTGCGAGTTGCCCGTTGCACCAAACGAAGAAGGCACTGTCTACACCGTCAAAAACAAGCCGAACCTGATCCCCCAGGTCCTGCTCGTCGAGGAAAAAATCACGACGATAGCAGCCCGTTGGATTTTGCTCGGGAACCCGAGGCGGTGTTACAGGAAAAGGGTATTTAACGTTGGTATAAACCGGCCGCCCATAACCTTGGAGCTGCCAATTGCCCGGTACCTCGACCGTGTCTGCCGACACTGCTGTAGACGGCCAATCGTCAGGAACGTCGTTGGGCGATGAAAAGTACTCAAACTGCCATGAGCCGTCTAACGAACGCCGAGAAGTCGAGGGCACACTCGTTTCAGCGTCTGCGCTCGTCCGCCAACTGTGTAATGGCGAGTGCGCCGCTAGACGTTGCCAGCCGGTCACTTCTGGCGTTTGCCAGAACGCCAAGGCCCTCACGTGAGAAAATGGCTGGTGCATCTGAAAAATCACTCGTCCTTAGTGGCGAATAAATACCCCCGGCGTAACGCAGAGGTCAACACGACAATTCGTTAGGGATTACCCTTATGCACATCTATGCGCATCATTAGCGCCTCGAAACTATCTGATCATCGTTTTGCGAGCAATAGTCGTCCGACAGGCATGTGTTGATCAGTCTGTTCTTACCTTTCGCTTTGGACTTGCCCTACCCCACCCCAGAGGCGCGAACAACGGCACACTAAAAACTAAACACAGACTCATACCGTATTGAAAAAGAGAGGCGACACATCTGTCGCAATTAGGAATACCGCACACTTACCGACCGGTGTGGTCAGCGGACACGAGACGATAACTATGGACACCGACTTCAAGCAATTTACCGGCTGGAAATACGCAATAACCGCAATCGCGCTCTTTTTGCCCTGGTGCGCCGTCGCAGAGATCGAAGAACAGTACCCTCCTTTTGATGCAATGGACGTATTTGAGCTTGAGTGGGCGTCAGATCCCCGGGTTTCACCGGACGGTCAATCCATTGTTTATGTTCGACGGTCCTTTGAGATCATGAGTGATACGGGACGAGCTGATCTTTGGGAAGTGTCCGTGGACGGAGACTTCCACCGGCCGCTCAGTGCAGGCTCAGGACGAAGTACGTCCCCTCGCTGGTCACCCGATGGTCGTAAACTTGCCTTTTTTTCGCGTGACACCGGCTCCTCCCAAATTCACGTCCGGTGGATGGATACCCGCCACACAACCGTCATCTCAAAGCTGCAGCAATCACCGTCTGATTTGGCGTGGTCACCCGATGGTCAGTGGCTGGCCTTCACCATGGAGGTGAAGAAGAAGACCAAGCCTATTGCCAAGCGACGGACTGCGCCTGAAGGTGCACGCTGGGCAGATGCACCTGTGACTGTGACGACCACGCGCTATCAGTACGATGGTCGAGGCATTGTTGATCCAGCGCACCGACACGTGTTCGTGATACCGGCCGAGGGCGGTATTGCGCGACAGCTTACTGAAGGCGACTTTAACCACTTCGGAAAGCTTGCGTGGACCCCCGACAGTACAGAAATATTTTTCTCTGCCGATCGATCCGAAGACTGGGAACTTAGCAGCGACGAAGCCGACATTTATGCGGTTGCTCTGGCTAACGGCCGCATCAGACAGGTCAGTGACTTTCCTGGTGCCGAGCGCAATCCCGTCATGGCGCCCAACGGCAAAACACTCGCCTTTAGTTACGAGGAGCGTCGACCACTGGCGTTTACTCCGAACCGAATAGCCTTGCTGGATCTGCAAACTCAGGGCATGACAATTCTGACAGACAACCTCGATGGTGACGCCA
>JGI20157J14317_10004525_pt1 | contig 10691 bp, 8 predicted proteins | sample COG_07_FD_14317 | JGI IMG/M metagenome (IMG submission 14317)
ATTCTTTGGCCCCTAACAAGTCCCATTCAGCCCATGGTATATCACGGCCAGGAAATGCAGCATTTGAGAAGGGCCACGCTTCCTTAACCCAAGTCTTGCTCCACTGAAATAAAGTGTCATCAAAACCAAGGTCGTATTGTTGCTGGGTTACCCACATGCGGATAACTGCATCAAACCCTGCCTTGTCGCTGGGATAAATGTAAAGGGAACCTAATTCCATGGTTTCATCTGTAGATAAAACCGCATACGCAAACGACTCGCGATTTTTGAATCTGCGTGCCTCGTTCTCCATATCAAGCATTGCGTCCGCCATGGTTATGTCTTCGTTAGGCCAGCTTGAACCTCTGGAGAAGGTCGCTTGCAAGTGGTCTACGGAGGACATGTACGCAGCGTAGTCAACGTCCACCACGGCGGGCCCAAGGGGTATTAGAATGAACTGCTGTGTCTCCACTAGGGTCGGCGGGATGAAATCTGCAGATATGAATGTGGTGGCTTGCTGGAGTGCCGGAGTGTCTTGCGCTTGTAAGGTGCTAGGCAAGAAACAGCTTAGCGCGCTGAGCAAAAGAGTTACCAGAGCTGTTTGTAATTTTGCTTTCCGCAAAGGGAAGAATGAAACGGCGACTGAGCCGTTTCTCTCCGTACATGCAGCGCTAAAGCGATTTAATTTTGTCATCGGGATAGAGCGCCAGTGCATATTGTTCAAACAATGAAAGTTGTTTACCTGTTCCTGAGCCACATCGTTCAATGTAACTGCTTGACGAAAACGTTCCGAAAAGCCTGTCCCAAATAATGATGCCGCAGCCGAAATTCGTGTTGCTGTCATTAAAGTCATGAGAGTGATGCAGTTGATGATGTTCTGGCGATGTGAAGAACCAGTTCCATATGCTAGATCGCATTGGCAAGTTAGAGTGAGTGATCCACCCATTGCAGAAACCTAAAGCGGCGCTTACAGCGATCACTTCCGGAGTTGCGCCAAATAACGCAAGGATAATGGGGGTACTAAAACTCAGTGCTAAGAACTCAGTGGGGTGAGTGCGGTTAGATCTCATTGCGCTCATCTTGGTGATGTGATGGTGTGTTGCGTGGGTCCTCCAAGCGATCATGTACCGGTGTGAGCACCTGTGGATCCAGTAGTAAATAAATTCAGCTGCAGTTTGTGCGACGACTGCGCAAAGAATAAGTCCTGGAATGGTGGTTGCTTCAAGGGTTATCGGCACGAATGTATTCTCTCGAATCCACTCAAAAGCGTCAGAGATGGGTGTGCGGTAGTAATCAGAAATAAGCGGAATCCATATGTACGCCGCAGTGAAAATCCAGAAAATGTCTTCAGCATAATCTTTCCAATTAAGCAGCCATGCCTTCTTCTTCGTCCAAACTCGCTCAGCCGCTAGCAACAGCAGGAGCGGAGAGAAAAGCAAAAATGCGGTTAATAGGTCTGCACCTTCACCAAGTGCCTTTGGTGACATAGCCTCACTTGTTATGGCTATGGCAACAGCAATCATAGACGTCAGTGCAATCACAGGTTGCGGCAGCTTCCAAAGAAACTCAGTGAATTTTGACTTGTACACGTATGCTGGCGGATCGAAAGGCTCGTCGCTCTCTTTTATTTGTGCGGTGTCTGGCGCTTTGGCCAGCGGTTCGTCAGGCAGCAACTCGTCGAGCGCGGCGGTAGTTTGGATTGAACTCATACTTCTGATCCTTTCCTAAATTATGTTTGATGTTGTTTTCCCGCTTCGCGGGAAGCTCGATTTTCTCTACCAAAAAAGTGGTAGAACCGATGTCGCCGAGGGCTGCCCTTGGCTGCACAGCGGCGACTTTCATATACTAGTGTTTGCAATATTTGGGCCTGAATTCGACCTGGACTTGATAAGCCGTGGTTTGCGGCACCTTTAAAAGGGTGAGCAATGTCATCTAAGGGCAAACAGGGAGGTCCCACAGATGTCAAATCGTGGGCTTGTTTGGACGAGATGGTGCTGGACTGGATGCTCGAGCGGGTTAAGCGCCTGTAAGGTTATGTTTTAGATATATATTTTTTCGGGCTGCGGTTGTAGTTCTTCATGCTCAGTATTTTGACTGTATTTTTGCTTGATTTTGCTCCTCCACTGAGCGCGTGGAACCACGCTCAAAGAGACATAGTGGTTAGGCTTAGTCTAAGATTTTGTGACGTTATCAGCGGTAAATGGCACAACCGCCAGAAGCAGAGGTCTCGGGCTATGCCCAGATTGCGTGCAGTTGCGCTTTTACTGGGCGTGCATCTCGCCTAAAAAGGTGCAGGTATTGTTAGCATATTTAGCGGCTTGCAGGTTTAGTTGCTCCGCGGTACCACCACCGTTTTATAAAATTCTGTATAACCTTCTGTCATCGCTCTAGCGCAGTCGCCAGGTGTGGTGCCGCCTGCATAGGCGTCCTTGCAAGGGCCTGTCATCACCTCGGGACGGTTGGCTTCAACCCACTGGCGCGCCTCGTAGTAAATGGGCTGATCGTTGGAGCTTGTTTCTACAGCGGTTAGGTTTGCGCCGTCGAAGGTCATGTGAAACGTGTCTGTCACATTGAACCCGGTGTTTAACGCAACAACCGGATCGTCTTGTACGGTTATAGCGCACGCAATTTTGTTGGGTTCTTCAATAAAACAGGGCGTGCGAGTCACCACCTTATAGTTACCACCCTCTGCCCAGCCTTGGTAGTAGAGTATGTTGGCTGAGCTATCCCCGGCTTGCCTCAGCAAGGGTGCAAGTGTTGCCGAATCAAACGAGTAGAAGGCTTCAATTACCTGCTCTGCTGCCTCTATTTGAATTTTTGCTGTTGGCTTTTCCTCACCTTGCAAATGGTGCATGGCGTATACGCCGCCAAACGGCGATATCGCGCTGATAAGCACCAGCGCCGATATTGCAGGGATAAAATTTGCAGTTAACGCTTTGTGAATAATTGTCTCTTTCATCTTTATGCCTCTTGTTTTACCAGTATTAGCTGGCAAGTTAGTTCAGTGGTGGTCGTTATTGAGTTGGCGCCCGCAAAGGGCAGCGTATTTTTTTCTATCTATTTTTAACGGTTTGCGGTGGCGAGATAAGCCCGCCAGCCACCAAGGTCAGTGATTTCAGTGGCGCCGGCAAGACCAGCTTGTTCACAAAGGAAGCCTAAGACGTGCTTGCCGGTCTGGGTTTCCACGAGACCAATACCCAATGGACTGGGTACCTCGTTGACAAAACTTGCAAAGTATTCAGCCGGAAGCCGCCAGATTTCCAGCTCAATAGTTTTGCCTCCTGCACTGTCGCGCACCATTCCGGGCCGCTTGGGCGGTCCGCCTTCAAGTGCGAACAGCCGGTATTGGGCAGATGATTGAGTCGCTGTCACAAATACAGCGCCGCGACTAGTTAGCTGGAAATTCAACGGAAGTCCCGCCATATGTGCGCCACATACTGCAATATCGACCTGAGCCAAATCACTAAAGTCACCCACACCAGTTGGCTCTGCAAGCAAGCCATTGCCGTGCAAAATATCTTCCAGCTTTGCGCCAATCGCCATTAAACGAACGTCTTGAAACTTATCGCCCACTAAGGAGATACCAAAGGGCTGGCCAGTTTCAGTGTCTAGCCCAGGTATTGCCAGACCGCAAAAGTCTAATAGGTTCATGTAGTTCGTGTAGTGGCCTAAGTTTTGGTTGGGACCCATTGGATCGGCCTCTAAATCGGCCAAGCTAAAGTGACTTCCGGCTGTTGGTGTGAGGAGCGCGTCGCATGACTTTATGGCGGCCAGGCATTGGCTGCGTAACTCTGCGAGTTCATAGATAGAGTGATAAACCTCGGCTGCGGTTCTCGTTTGGCCACCAGCAACAATTTGCCTAGTGACAGGCCAGACAACATCCGGTGTTTGTTCCAGTACGTCTGCCATGGCAATAAAACGTTCGGTCACCCAGGGTCCTTCGTATAATTGCTCAGCGGCTTTAACGAAGGGGCTGAAGTCTATTGTTTGAATTTCAACGCCATGGTCGACCAACTGACCTAAGGTGCGGTTATAAGCCTCTGCGTACGCTGCGTCGCCAAAAAATGCTAGTTGATCTGGCGCTATCACAGCAAGCGTAAGACTTTCAGACCATAGACCATATGTCTTGAGCGCATTGCTGGGGTCGTTGGGGCGTGCGAATGGGTCGTCCGAGTCAAATACCGCTGCGGCTGCAGTGACCAGTGCGGCGTCTGCGGTGCTGCGCGTAAAAATGCTGACGCAATCTAGGCTACGACAGGCTGGTACCACGCCGCTCGTTGATAGTAATCCTCGGGTTGGCTTGACGCCAGTCAGACGATTAAAGCCTGCTGGGATACGACCGGAACCTGCGGTATCAGTGCCCAACGAAAAACTAACCAAGCTACAGGCCAATGCAATTGCACTGCCAGAACTGGACCCCCCGGGTACCAGATCTGGCATGTCTGGATTAACGGGTACGCCGTAGGGCGATCTAACACCTACAAGTCCCGTGGCAAACTGGTCTAAATTAGTTTTGCCTACTGGAATCGCACCTGCGTTGACTAGTTGTTGTACCACGAAAGCCGATGTGTCTGGCTGGTAAGCAAATGCCGGACAGGCGGCTGTGGTGGGCATTCCCTCTACATCAATATTGTCTTTCACGGCGAAGGGTATGCCCCACAGCGGTAGACTGTTGGGGTCACTGCCCTCTAAACGATCCAGGTAGGGTTGGACGTTAGTGATGTCTGGATAGGTGATCCAAATAGGATTGCTGGTCATCTTTGAAGAGACATCGATGATGGTATCAACAACCTCCTTAGGCGTGACACGACCGGTACGGTAGCCCTCAAGCAAGTCGCTGATTGAGCTGCCAACAAGACCTAAAACTTCTTGCATTCCATGCATCGCTTTACCTTTTTTTGCGTTTGTATTTGTTGCGTGCTGATCTTGCCTCGCTAACGATTTAAATTTATTTTTGCCTCAGAGCAAGCAACCACTGCTATGGCTTGTCCCGCTGCGACGGTTTGACCTTCTACTACTAGAACGGTAATTGAGCCTGTTGCCGTTGCAGTTACCGGCACCTCAGTCTTCATCGATTCAAGCACCGCAATTTCTTGGCCTTCTTCGACTAACTCTGCATCTGCGACTAAAATCTTCCAGACCGAAGCGCTAATCGGACAAGTGATTACGTCGCCGTCCAACTGATCTTGTCTTAGCTCTGTGCTTGATGTGGTTGGAATACTGGTAAATGTCAGATCATCGGATAGCCGCCAACGTTCCAATTCTTCCTGGAAAGCGTTTTCTCTGGTTTGCCTAAAAGCGCCTATTTGCACAGCATTGTTGGCTAGTTTGTTTTCATAGGTGCCTAAGTCGAGTTGTGTTAGCTCTGTGCTTGGGAAGTATTCGTCGTGGGCGCACGCTTCGCGAATTTCAAGAAGTTCTTGTGCGTCTACTTCGAAATAGCGGATCTGATCGAAATTTCTCAGCAACCAACTCTCTTCACCGAGATCGCCAAAACCTTGGTTGCGCCAAACGGGCATTGTGCGCCCAATGAACTGATAGCCGCCGGGGCCCTCCATACCGTAGATGCACATGTATGAACCGCCAATGCCCACAGAACCCTCAGCAGTCCAAGTGCGCGCAGGGTTGTATTTGGTGGTGACCAAGCGATGGCTTGGATCTAGCGGCGTAGACAGGGGTGCGCCTAGATACACATCACCAAGTCCGAGCACGAAGTAGCTGGCGTCAAAAGCGATTTTTTTCACTTGATCCACAGAATCTAAGCCGTTAATGCGACGGATGAACTCAATATTATCAGGGCACCACGGCGCACCGGGCCTAACGTTATTCATATATCGCTCGCTGGCTTCTCGACACACAGGGTCGTCCCAAGACAGGGGAAGCCTAACAATGCGAGAGGGCACTGTTGCGCTTTCTATGGTAGTAGCCGCTGCCAATAAAGGCTCGAGTGCTCGCACGAGTTTGTCGTGGGTCCATAGTCGTATATCAAAACGTATAAGCAGAGATCGTACGCCCGGAGTTTTTTCTACGATGCCTGGCAATTTGCTTTTGTTGAGGGTTTTGGCGAATTCACCGACTAGTATGCGCACTCGAATATCGAGTACTGCTGCTCCGAACTCCAGTAATATCCATTCCTGCCCAGCTTGACGAATAGTGACATCGTTTGCTTCGTATAAGAGGATTTTTGTAGCGGGACCGCTTTCTGAAACATTAAGACGGGGCGCTTCAGGTAGCTTTGTCTGGTCGTGTTCTATCCACGTGGCTTGCGCCTCACTGATTTCACGTGCTTGGTTTTGATCTACCAACTGCAGCTGAATCTGATCTCCTGGCACAAGTTGGCCAAGTTTCCAGCGGTCTGCATTTATCACTACAACCGGGCATACGAAGCCGCCTAATGACGGTCCGTCAGGACCCAAAATAACCGGCATGTCGCCGGTAAAGTCCATTGCGCCAAAAACGTAGGCAGAGTCGTGAATATTTGAGGGGTGCAACCCAGCTTCGCCGCCATCCTTGCGCGCCCATTCAGGGCTGGGGCCTATAAGCCGAACACCGGTGCGGTTGGAGTTGTGATCTACTTGCCAAGTTGCTTGAAACAGCTCTTTTATCCACGCACCGGTAAAAAAATCTGGCGCAGCATGAGGACCTAACAGTACTCGCAAGGTGGTGCGGCTAGTCAGGTCAGTTTGCTGACGCGCTTGTATTACAGGTTGCGGGTCATCTGCTTGCGCATCATGCCAGCGCAGTACATCGCCCTGACGCAGCGCGCGACCCTGATGCCCGCCGAACTTACCTAATACAAAAGTGGCAGAAGAGCCAAGAAAGTCAGGAACATCTAGACCGCCTTTGACCAGCAGATAGGTGCGCAGTCCATCAGTTACATCATTAATAGAAAGCACTTGGCCAGCCGCCACGGAGAACACGCGGCCGCGTTGGATCGGTTGTTGATCTAGGGTGGCGCTCACGATGGCGCCGGTGAGGACGCATTGGGTTGGGCTGCGGAAGAGGATTTTGGCGCCCTTTAGAGCCATTTCCAGACCGGCCGCCGTTGTCGGGTTGCCCAGCATTGTGTTACCCAACTGAAAAGACAAATCGTCCATTGGGCCAGAGGGCGGAACTCCGATATCCCAGTAACCTTGTCGTCCGGGGTAGGACTGCACGGCCATCTCTAGGCCAGGGAGTAGGACCTCTAATTCGTTGCTTTGATAGCTTACGGTTGCAAGTAGCTTAGTGTCGACATTGCCGGCTCGAAAAGCCGTATTGTCTATAGCATGCCTGAGTAGCGTGACGTTGGTAGTGGTGCCATAAATTTCGGTTTGCTCTAAAGTATCTAATAGCTCGTCTATGGCGAGTTGCCGGGTTTCTCCATAGGCCATGACATTGGCAAGCAACGGATCAAACCAATGTGAGACCAAACTCCCTACACCGACCCAATTGTCGATACGCCCTTGTTGCGGAAAGGTGACGTCTACCTGTCCTGGGGTGGGCTTGTAGTTGTCGAACGGGTCTTCGGCATATAAGCGTACCTGCAACGCTGCGCCCGCTGGTTTTAACGCCGCCTCTAGCGCATCGCAATCCGGAAGGTTCTCCGCCGCTAAACGAATCATCCATTCAACTATGTCTACACCGTAAACCAACTCGCTGACACCGTGTTCTACTTGCAGGCGGGTATTCACCTCTAAAAAATAGTACTGCTCAGCTTCAGCGTCGTATAAGAATTCAATGGTGCCAGCGCTGGCGTAGTCGACTGACGCTGCTAGAGCTCGTGCCCTAGCATGCATGGACTTGCGAATATGATCTGGCAGATTCGGTGCCGGACATTCTTCTACCAGTTTTTGGTTGCGCCTTTGTAACGAGCAATCGCGATCACCTAAAATGACCACTTTGCCGTGCCCGTCACCGAATAGCTGAACTTCTACGTGCCTGGCTCGGGTAATGCACTTTTCGAGAAAGACGCCGGGGCTGCTGAAATTGCCTTTTGCTAACGCGCTAACTGACTCGAATGCAGCGCTGAGTTCTTGCGCACTGTCGCAGCGCTGCATACCAATACCGCCGCCGCCAGCTGTGCTTTTTAAAAGCAGCGGAAACCCAACGTCTGTTGCCGCCGCTAAGGCGGCGTCTAGATCAGCCAAGATGCCGGTACCACGAAGAATGGGAACCTCTAGGCGTTCTGCAATTGCCCTAGCTTCATGTTTTAAACCAAAAGTATTAATAACCTCTGGCGAAGGACCCAAAAATGCTATGCCAGCTTCAGCGACGCGGATGGCGAATCCCGCATTCTCGCTGAGGAAACCGTAACCGGGGTGAATGGCCTCTACTTTTGCTAAAGCTGCAATTTCTAGGATTTGCTCAATGTTTAAGTAGGTTTCAGCAACAGAATTGCCTGTTAGGTCATAAACCTCATCAAAGACTGCAAAATATTTATTGCTGCGCTCTGCGCTGCTGCGGATGGCAACGCTGACAATACCCAAGCGCTTTAGCGTGCGAGCAATGCGCACCGCAACAACGCCTCTATTTGCAATAAGAACTTTAGTAAACATTTACTGTAACCTCATCTCAACATGTACTGGCGTGGGGTTATAACCGTTACAGGGATTATTCAGCTGAGGGCAGTTAGAGATAAGGATCGCCAAATTGACATGCGCAATAAGGTCCACGTATTTACCCGGTCCACTCACGCCATCTTCAAAAGTTAGCTGGCCCTCGGGAGTGACAGGTACATTCATAAAAAAATTAACGTTGTGGGATAAATCGGATTTCGTAAGTTCTAGGTCGGCAAGCTCTGTATTTAGTGCTAACAACCAACTATCGCGGCAAGAATGCATGGTTTTAGTGTTATGAGCGTAGCGCACAGTATTACTCTCCGCCGCACAGGCACCGCCTAGAGTGTCGTGTCGACCACAGGTGTCCTCAATAATTTCAACCATAGCGTTGCCCGCCTCTGACCGCAGAATGGAACCTGTGGTCAAATAAAGAGATCGTTGGGACTGAATGGTCTGCATAGCACTGTAGCGCTCGCTGAAGTCATCTGCGTTGAAAAAAAGGGTGTCAACAGCCTGGTTACCATGGCGATCAGTGAGTCGAATAATTCGTCCTTTCGGAAGAATGCCAAGCCAATAACCACCAGCGGGAATAGTTTGCGGTTGCTGATCTTGCATAAGGTGTTTGTCAAGTTGGGTCACTTTATCTTCCAAAGTAATAGAGTTCTGTGTTGGTGAAGCCCCTACCGTTTTCAGCGCAATTGGTACGACAAGCATCATCTTCAGCAACCGCATCTGACAGAGCGAGATGCAAAGAAACTTCGGTTTTCGGGTATGTCAAGGAGTCGTTAAACGGGTGCGGGCAAGTGTGCATAAGCACAATGGCGTCCATTTCAAAACGCAGCGTGACGCTGGTGCCTGAAGGGTAGGGGGCTGCTAAAGCCAAGTGGCCTTCGCTATCTGCGTCAACCCGGCTGAACCAATTCATGTTGGCGACCAAGTCTTTGGCGCTCATACCGTACTTACCCAGTTCGACCAAAAAGCTATCTTGTCCATTACGCAAAAAATCATTGCGTGATTCTTGAAAGGTTTCCTTTGCCCAAGGTTTAGTGTCGAGGTGGGTTTTGCTGCAGGTGCCACTTGTAGCGTCATGCCAGCCAGCACTGTCTTCAATGACAGAACAAAGGATTCGTCCCATGTCAGTATAAAGGCAGTTGCCTTGAGTAATTTTAAACGTGTGCTGGCACTTTAAGGAGTCTGGAATGTTTAGGCGTTCGGTTGTATTTTCCGCGTTGTAGATCATCATGCCTACGTTACTGCCGCCAGATAGATCCGTCAGTTTTAGCGACACGCCTCTTCTAACGATCATAGAGCAATGGCGTCCTCCATCGAGGCGTTCAGAATAGTCACTCAACATTATCTAACCCTATATCCCTAGGCTTTGTATTGCCGTTTTAAGCCGTTTTTTTGGTTTCCAACTATTCTAGTGAAGGGTTGTCGTAATGAAGGCGGGCAAAAACCTATGCGACCCCTGCCGCTGACAAAAATCGGCAAAAAATAGTGTGAAGTTACACAGACGTAAGCACCGATTAATTAGCGCCTATTCAAAAGCAATCTTCGTAAAGTTCTGGTTTCTTCGAGTCATGCGAGATTTATGCCAACTCGTAGGGCCGCCGGGCAGTGTTGGCGACGGTGTGCAAGGATATCTAACAACGTTTTAAAGCTTGCTAAAATGCGTGGTGTGTTCTGCCAGTGTTTGAGCTGCTGAAAAACGCTGTTCCAACCCAAAGTCTCCTTGAGCGAAGATCAAATCTTGTTCTCGCAAAATAATTTTTGCCGTGATTTTCCGTCTGCTATGCGGTTATTTACAGGGGGTATGACGTTTTTAGCAAACGATGCTTTTAAGATAATGCTTCTTTATGGAGCGAGAGAGGGAGCTGTTGCCTTTTGTCGCAACAATTTGGTGCATTACGTGTCTATCGAGTGTTGGCAGGTTGAGTGAGGGGCGGTGCGATCAGGTGCGAGGTGCTTGGAGGGCGCGCGTCTAGAAGCGTTTAAATCAGCGTTTGTTCAGCTTGTTCAGGAAGGGGAAGGTGTTCACTCCTAACAGAGAATACTAGGGCGCATTGAGTGTTGTTCTCCTCTCTTCTCTCGTTCTTCTTTTTTCTTTCCTTTTTTCTTTTTTCTTTTTCCTTTTTCCTCCTTTCCCTATCTCCCTTCGTTTTTCTTGTTCAT
>JGI20157J14317_10004539_pt1 | contig 10670 bp, 9 predicted proteins | sample COG_07_FD_14317 | JGI IMG/M metagenome (IMG submission 14317)
GCTGACTTTTCTATGGCTTCTAACGCTTGATCGAGGATATCGTCGCTAATCGCTGCTTCAACTTTAACTTTTGGTAAAAAATCAACGACATACTCCGCACCGCGGTAAAGTTCTGTATGTCCTTTTTGCCGCCCAAAGCCTTTAACTTCGGTGACCGTAATCCCCTGCACTCCGATTCCTGAAAGTGCTTCGCGGACTTCGTCAAGCTTAAACGGCTTGATGATTGCGCTTATTAATTTCATGGTTGCTCCATGTATCGATTGCCCGTGACGGACGTCTAAAAATTCTGCTAACCAATACTTTTACTATTAGATAGCAGCCCTTGCCTACCTTTAAGCATTTATCGTGCCAATATGAATAACTAGCTGATTATCAATATTTTTTATAGTTTGTGAAAACCGATAGCTATGTCTGAAGCACCAATATGGTGCATATTTGAGAGGGTCGGCTGCTTCTGGTGCATTTGGGTCTTAAAGTACTTAAAGTTATTTTTCTTTTAATCTATTTAGCATTAGTTGGAGCACTTTTTTTATTGAGCCTTTAAAATGCGAAGTAGGTTTTCTGGTTAGGCTAGGTATGTTTGAGATTTCAGGTGGGAGTAGTCCAGGTGATAGATAAAAAATCTTTGGAAGATTTATTAAATAAGATCAACGAGTTAATAAATAATAGTCCTATTCAGGACATTCAAAATAATATGCGGGCTGTGATATCTGGTTGGTTCGCAAGCCATGATTTGGTGACTCGCGAGGAATTCGATGTCCAAGTTGCGGTTTTGAGACGAACGCAAGATAAACTGCGCAAATTAGAGAAGGAACTTGAACAGATGGGTAAATAATGTGAGTTTACCTAACACATCCACCAACGGAGATGGCGGCGGTTTTTTCTGAGCTAATCAGTCAGCAAAAAACTCCGGCCACCGCCCCCTGACATAAGCTTGAAACTTATCAGATAGGCCCTGATCGCTCAAATAGCTGCTAGGGACCGGCATTTCTACCGGTTTGAATGTTGGGTCCTTTATGTATTTATTGGGAAAGTCAGACTCGAGCATGGCCGCGCGGCCTAGCATGACCCAATCGACCCCGGCGTTCATTGCGGCTTCCGCATCTGCAGGCGTACGAATTTTTCCAGCCACGCCGAGCTGAACACTTCTACGATCAAGATCTGTAAAAAGGCTCATTAATGACTGCCCTTTGAACTTATCGTCTTCTGCCTCTTTGAAGACGTCCCAAAGTGACATGTCCAAGAAGTCGATCACGTTTTGATCAAACAGCATTTTTGCAGTTCCGATCGAATCCTCCGTCCTCATACCAAATTTTTCTGCAGTTAGTCTCACTCCCAAAATGAAATCGCTGCGGCAGGTGCTTTTAATACCCTCTATGATTTCAAATAAGATTCTCGCTCGATTTTCAAATGATCCGCCGTATTCATCGGTCCTCTGATTGACCTCCGCACTTAAAAAATTGCATAAAATATAACTATGCGCCCCGTGAAGCTCTACTCCGTCAAAACCCGCTTTTTCGGCTCGCTTCGCACCGGCTACAAAGTCGTCAATAAGTTTTTTTACCTCTGATGTAGTCAGGCCGCGAGCTCCACTATCTTCATTGTCGGACGCGGTTACCGGTGAGGCGTTTATTATTTCTTTCGGTGATCGTAATCCGGCGTGATGTAGCTGTACGATCGCAACACTATTTTCTTTCTTGATTCCATTGGCAAGACGGGTAAGACCATCTAGATGGTGATCGGACCATATCCCTAGTTGTCCGGGGAAACCCTTTCCAATCTCTTGAACATGTGATGCGCAGGTCATGGTCATGCCAAAACCTCCCTCCGCACGCATTGTGAGCCACTTATATTCATCGTTACTAAGCGTTCCATCCTCATGGCTTTGTTGGTTTGTGAGTGGCGCGAGAAAAAATCGATTTTTAATTTTTGGTCCGTTTTTGAATTGAATTGCGTCAAGGAGCTGTGGCATGTGTAAATTCCGTAATTTTTATGAGAACTTGTTAACAAAATATAATTAACTAACTCACAATAATAGCGCGATTAACTGGTAACTCACATTTGGTAGTAATTTATTCGTTGCGACCTATGCTAGTGTTGGGTTAACTAGACAAGTCAATTGGGATTAACATCAATAAAGTTTATGAAAAGGGCAATATGAAACAATACGGGGAGTTTTTAACAGCGGAAGAAGATTTAATGTTTGTGGACACGGTTCGCAAGTATGTTGATAACGAAGTCATGCCTGCTCGTAATGCATTAGATGAAGACTATTCGGTATTCGAAAAAATTAACCAAGGTTTGGTTAATCTTGGTATTCAGCGCCGCGGCTTTGCGGAAAGGTACGGAGGGCTAGGTATCCGAGCTGCAACTACGGTATGTGCTATCACGGAAGAAATTTCGAGAGGAGATGCTGGTTTGTCCCTGCATTGCTTGCTCACGCCATGGTCACTTGCGGCCGCAATGGGTGCGCGTAATGAATACTTAATGGATAAATTTATTCCTATGTTCGCATCTGACACCCCGCGTGTAGGTTGCATGGCGATCACGGAACCAGCAGGTGGTTGTAATGTGGAAGATGGCGCCGAAAGAGCTAGAACTATTCGTACTCGAGCGCGTCGAGACGGAGACGAGTGGGTCATTAAGGGAGAGAAGATGTGGCCTAGCGCCGCCGGTGTAGCTGACCTGTACTGCGTCGTCTGTACGACGGAAGAGGATAATGATGAAGATAGTTTAGCGTTGATCTATGTTCCTAAAGACACACCTGGACTCAGTTTTGGAAAGCCGGAACCGAAGATGGGTATGCGTGTTACTGATGTCAATGCGGCGATTTACTTTGATGAAGTGCGAGTGCCAGTTGAAAATCGAGCCGGTGGCCCCGGAGTTGACTGGCAACTTTTCAGAGGCAATATTTCCTGGGGTAGGTTAACAAGCGCGCCAATGAGCTTAGGGTGTGCTCAAGCCGTTCTGGAAGAGGTTATCGAATATACTGGAACGCGCGCATACGGAGGAAAGCCGGTGCGTAACCATTCGCTTCAGGGAGCTATGATTGCTGATATGGCTATCGGCATTGAAAGCGCTCGAGCGTACTATATGAGCGTTGCTAAAATGTTTGATAATCGAAAGGTTTATGGCGGCGTTAACGAAGACTATTTGCTGGGCAAAGCAAGCGCGGCAAAGGTTTACGCCTGCGATGTTACCGAGATGGTCTGTGCTAAAGCCATGGAGCTCATGGGTTCTTATGGTTACAGCACTCAGGCTCCAATCGAGAAATATCTCAGAGACAGTAAGATTATTCAATTATGGCTGGGTGGAGCACAGCTTGGCCGACTGGATGCAGCGCAAAGCTTGTATCCATACAATCCAGCAAATAAATCGTAGCGCCACGCATTCATGCTTAGCGTTTGAATGGGACAGTATGCAGCCCCATTTATCCAAATTAATTTAGCTCAGTGAGGGCTAAGGTGGCGAGGGACGATAGTTCTGAGACAGCAACAGGTTCCCCGTTAGTAGGAGCGCCCCTGTTGCCGACAATGTTTCGATTGGCTGTGCCAGGAATCATTGGTTCACTGATTCAAATGTTGTTGATCGTAGTAGAAATTTTCTTGTTGAATCGAGCGGGCACAACGGCACTCGCAGCGGTAGCAACTGTTTTTCCTCTCGTTATGTTGGCGCATATGCTCTCCGCTGGCGCTATTGGCGGGGCGACTAGCGGCGCAGTGGCCCGCGCCTTAGGCTCCAGGGACTTGGTGAGGGCGGGCTCGATTCTGCGGAGTGCTGTTTTTATCGCCCTGTTCGGTGGTGCGGTGATGGGCGCATTAGTTAGTGTTTTTGGCCCTACATTTTTTTATTGGGTAGGTGCTCGTGATGATGTCCTTGCTGCGGCCAATGCGTATGCGAGAATTATTTTTTTTGGAATACCGTTAGTGTGGCTTTTCAACATGATGTGTTCGGTATTACGTGGGGCTGGTGCTATGACTCGCTCGGCATTGGCTATGAGCTCAGTTGTAATCGTCTACTCAGCCTTGGGATTTTGGTTGATTCCGGAACAGGGCGCGGTTAACAGTACGACTGAGGTAATGACAATCGCGGCTTACATCCTTTTGGCAAGTTATGGGATAGGTATCGTGACTGTTTTCAATTTAATTTTGTTACCGGGACAGCCAGTTCGATTTAGGGGTTTTTGGGTTGACTGGTCTGTTGTCACCGCTTTATTGCGGTCTGGTTTGCTTGCAGGCACTCAATCAACCGCTACGATAGTTTATTCACTCATCGCTACGGGTTTAATCGGGAGATTCAGTATCGATTGGCTTGCCGGTTATGGTCTAGCTGTCCGCTTAGAGCTAGTAATGGTGCCTGTGATTTTTGGTATTGGCAGCGCGTTAATCGCGATTGTGGGGGCGTATGTAGGAGCTGGGCAACGCGCACGAGCAATTGAGGTTGCTTGGCGAGGCACAATTGCTAATGTCATTATCGTCGGTACGATAGGCCTTGCTTTAGGATTAAATCCGAGCTGGTGGTGCAACCTGTCGGGTGGAGATCAAGTTGCGGCACACTGCGGAACCACTCTTGAAATTTTAGGTCCTTTTTATGGGTTTTTTGCGGCGGGGCTCGGCCTCTATTTTGCTAGCCAAGGACTCAACACGTTGCTATGGCCTGTTATCGGCTCCTTGTTACGAGCGTTAATCGTTGCCAGTGGTTTATGGTGGATGACGTTCGACTGGTTTGCGACGCCGGATGCGATCTTATGGTTAGTGGCAGGAGCCATGGTTTTTTATGGCGTGTGTGTTGCACTGGGTCTGCGATTTCAGGCTTGGCGGACGTGATAGACTTTTTATTCGTTTATTTTTTGAGCTATTTTCTGGCTACTAATTAACATAAGAACTAAATTCTTAAGGAGCAATATGACCATCTCAATTCCGGCTACCGCCTTACAATTACAATCGTTAATTCGTAACGAGGGTGAGTTAGAAATATCATTAGCTGAGGTAGAGTTGCTTGAACCCACCGCGAATGAGGTACTTGTTCGTGTCGAAGCGGCACCGATTAATCCGTCTGATTTAGGCCTTCTTTTTGGTGCTGCTGACATGGCTGCTGCCGTTATGTCTGGCGAAGCCGAACGACCCGTCATTACTGCTCCAGTACCAGCAAAGGCAATGAAGGCCATGGCTGGACGATTAGGCCAATCCATGCCGGTGGGTAACGAGGGGGCGGGAGTAGTGGTCAAAACCGGTAGCTCAGCTGCTGCTCAAAGTTTACTGGGTAAAAAAGTCGCCATGCTAGGTGGCGCAATGTACGCTCAATATCGTTGTATCGGTGTCGATCAATGTCTATTACTTCCCGATGACGCAACGACGGAAGAAGGTGCGAGTTGCTTTGTTAATCCAATTACTGCCCTCGGCATGGTTGAGACGATGCGTAGCGAAGGACATAAGGCACTTGTGCATGCAGCTGCCGCATCGAATTTAGGTTTAATGCTTAACCGAATTTGTATCAATGATGGTATCGCTTTAGTAAATATCGTGCGAAAACAGGAGCAGGTCGATTTGTTGAAATCCCAGGGAGCGAAATTTGTTTGTAATACTGAATCTCCGGATTTTTTGGCCGAATTGACCGACGCGTTGGCGGCTACCAATGCGACTGTGGCGTTCGACCCCATCGGAGGAGGTAAGTTGGCAGGGCAGATATTGACTTGTATGGAGGCGGCGCTAAACCGCAATCCGAGGGAATATAGTCGATACGGATCCACAACACACAAGCAGGTTTATATTTACGGCATGCTGGATCCGTCTAGGACTGAGATTGCGCGTAATTTCGGCTTTTCTTGGGGTATGGGTGGCTGGCTCTTGTTTAATTTCTTGGCGAAGATTGGTCCGGCGGCCGAAGATAAGTTGCGTCAGCGTGTTGCAGGTGAGCTAAAAACGATTTTCGCAAGTAATTATTCGCACGAAGTTTCATTGGCCGAGGCGTTACAGATAGATGTCATTAACGCTTACGTTAAAAAGTCGACCGGAGCGAAATATTTGATTAAGCCAAACAAAGGAATTTAACGCTAACTCTTCAAGGAGCGTATTCCCAGTTAGTTGGGGTTAGTTCTTCATACACGTATTGGTACCGCTGGGTATGAGTAGGAACTTTTCGGATTCAGATTTCTCCCATTGCTTTGTTCGTTTGTCCGAGGCGTACTCAATTTGGAGTGTAGGTGTTTTACAAAATTCTGAGAAATCGCAGTCTCTTGAAGGTAATCGTTATTTGTGGTTGTGCGTTTGCATGGTCTCAACCGAATGCCAATTACCATTATCAGGTTTCCACCGATGCAGACCTAAAGAAGCTATACGTGAATTTATGTTTTGAGGGCGCCGCGCCTAAAGAATTGGTGGCGGAATCCCTAGATGCGTCCGTTGCTTTAGTAGGCGCGTGGTACGAGTCCGGAGAGGAAATCAAACTATCAGGGGTTATTCCGATCGATCAAGTACTTGCTAACGCGTGCTTAAATTACCAAGTGGATATTTCCAGGGGAATACAGAGGCACGACATGACTGGGCCGAAGGTTTACAGGTCAGCAGGAGCAACCGGAGTATCCAATGGTCTTTGGTTTTGGCGTCCAGAGGTATTTGGAAAAAATCGTCGAGTCCTAGTCGAATTTGATCTGCCAGATAAGTATGACGTCGCGACTTCTTGGTCTAGCACTCCAAACAAGCATACTTTTGAAGTACCTAAAACTCCTTACGATTGGCCATCGTGGATTGTGTTAGGACAATTTTTTAAAACGGAGGTGACTGTTGGTGCTACTCAAATCGACGTTTCGATTTTGCATGGTTCGCCAGAGCCTGATATGGACGCATTGTTGAATTGGATCGAATCAGAAGCGGCGGGTGTCGATAAGGGCATTGGCCCAATTCCATTTTCTAATGTGCAGGTTTTGATGTTCCCAAATGCGCGAGCAAGACAGCCAGTCCCTGTTGCTTACGTAACGCGCGGGGGTGGCCCTACACTGCACATGATGATCAACCAGCGCAGATCAATGGACGAATTTTTCGATGACTGGACTGCAACCCACGAATTGTCCCATTTGTTTCTTCCATTCATTAATCCAGAAGATGCCTGGTTTTATGAGGGCTTTGCGAGCTATTATCAATATGTTGTTCGTGCTCGTATGGGGGCCATTGATCAAATGGACGCTTGGTCTAAACTCATATATGGGTTCCGTCGAGGTAGTCGCGAGGCTGAGGCGAGAGAATTAACTCTACTAGAGGCTACCGAGAAAATGTATGAGGGTGAGCCGTTTATGCAAGTCTATTGGGCAGGTGCAGCGTTGATGCTAATTGCTGACGTGCATATGAGGCAGGATAAGGCTTGGTCGCTTGACCGCGTTGTTCGCGAATTCAACGCTTGTTGTATGGAGAGAACGAGAGCTTGGAGCGCTCAAGAGGTTCTGCTTAAGTTCGATGAAATTTACGGAAGCCCCCTGTTTATCCCCTTGATGAGGCGATATGTAAACTCGAACGATTTCCCTGACTTAACGGATGCGTTTAGGTCTTTGGGCCTAAAGGTAACCGGTAGCGTGGTGACGCTAATAGACGGTACTGAACAACGTTCTCTACGCAATCAGATTATGTCTGTTGCAGAGTGAGTCTCAAACTTACAAAATAATCACCCGCAACGTACTATTTAATTAATCATTCTCACTTCTCGCCTAGCGAGCTAAAAATCGTTGATGTGGTAACTTTCGTTTTCGGTCTTCGAATATGGGAACTCAGTTCATAAAACAATGAAATTAATTTTCTATTTAGTGATTGCTCTTCCGTTAGTCGTATTTGCCGAACCAAATAAATCAGCTATCCATTATGAAGTATCCGTTGGAGACTCCCTTAAAGCTCTGAAGATTTCGGTATGTTTTGACCATGCGCTTCCACCGATCTTATTTGCAAATGATGGCTCGAGTACCTTTGTGAATAATATTAGATCGAATACAGGGAGGGTGCTTGATATCGAGGTAGATCGGATAAATATTCCTGCTGAAGAATCCGCTCGTTGTATTTTTTACGATGTTTTGCTTCAGCCGAGAAATCGTGGTGAGCAACGAGGCGGTGCTGAAACACGACTGATTGAGGGTAGAGATATGCTCACCTCGATTGGGGACTGGTTATTAAGGCCGCGCTCAACCTCCGAGTATGCCCAATTCGATATAAATTTTACTATGCCCAAGGGGACATATGTGTCTTCTCCTTGGAGGCGCATTGGCGAAACGAGTTTTGTTGGCTTTAACACTCCTGTCGAATGGGAGGCGATTGTTACTTTCTCCAGCCGAAAGCCAGATACTATAAGTGTTAGTGGCAGTATTTTTGAGATCAGTGTTATGGGTGAATTTGAGCGCACGCCCGTGGCAGATATGAGTCGTTGGGTGAGGCAGTCGGCAGAGGGTGTTTCAGCCCTCATGGGGTTCTTCCCTCGCTCTCGGGTGCAGGTGGTTATCAGCCCTAGCGATCGCGGTAACTCTATTGTTCCATGGGCTTACATTACTAGAGGCGGTGGCGCGGCTATCCATGTTTTTGTCAAGCGTGATGCCAGCCTAGAGCAGCTTTTGTGGGATTTTAGTCTCCCTCACGAGATGTCGCATTTTATGTTTCCGCATATCGATTCGCGCGATTATTGGATTATTGAAGGATTGCCCACTTATCTGCAACATTTATCAATGGTCAAGGGTGGCGCTATAACTTTTCAAGAGTCTTGGTCACGGCTTTATAAGGGGTTTTTATCCGGCGAGAAATTAGGCAGAGGCTTCACGGTAGTAGAGTCAATGAGGCGTCTCACAAGACGGGGGACTTACCTTCATGTCTACTGGGGCGGAGCAGCGTATTTTTTTCAAAGAGATGTTGACTTAAGGATGCGTTCGGAAGGCGCATTGACTCTACTGGATATTTTAGTGAAATATCACGAGTGTTGCTATGATGAATACCAAAGCATTTCCGGCAATGATTTGTTAGCTGATCTTGACGTATTATTAGGTGATGATTTATTTACGCGGCGTAAGTTGATAGAGATTGAGACCGAAGATTTCCCAGATTTTAGAACAACCTTTAAAAGTCTTGGCATACAATTTTTGGGAAATAAACCAGTTTTTGAACAGAATCTGTCAAACGGGTTAGCCTCTCAAATCATGAGTCCTGTAGGATTCGATCGATAAATTTAGATGAAATTGATGTGGACATATGACTAATCTGGATGTTTGTTTTCTCCCGGCGCATAGAATGCTTGAAATGATTTCTAAAGGAGAAATTTCAGCTGTCGAATTGCTCGATTGTCACTTAGATCAAATTACAAAAATTAATGGAAAAATTAATGCGATTGTTACTTTGGATGAAGATCGAGCCCGAAGCACGGCTAGAAGTATCGATCAACGTATAAGTCAAAAGTCCCCAATGCGGATACTCGAGGCATTACCTGTTGCCCACAAAGACTTAACTGTTACGAAGGATATGAGGACGACATTTGGATCGCCTATTTTCGAGAATTTTGTTCCAGACCGTAATGCTTTGATTGTGGATCGATTACAAGATTCTGTGGGGCGGTAACCATAGGTAAAACGAACACTCCCGAATTTGGGGCAGGAAGCCAAACGTTTAATACGGTTTTTGGTACGACTCGAAATCCATACGATCTGGACAAGACTTGTGGCGGATCAAGCGGTGGGGCAGCAGCGGCGCTTGCGGCGGGACTCATACCAATCGCTGACGGTTCAGACCATGGTGGATCGCTTAGGAATCCAGCCAGTTTTTGTAATGTTGTTGGTCTCAGACCATCAACAGGCCGCGTTCCAACGTGGCCAAATGCGTCAGCTTGGTACCCACTATCCGTGTTAGGACCAATGGCTAGAACAGTAGCTGATATCTCTTTGATGTTATCTGCGATTGCAGGTCCGGATCTGCGGTGTCCTTTGTCAATTATGGAGAGCCCAAATATCTTTCAGCAGGGGCTGATTAGAGATTTTAAGGGGGTCCGGATCGCATGGAGCCGAACGCTCGGTGGTATACCTGTTGACGATGAGGTTTTGGGAGTCATTGAAGGTGCGGTGCGTGGCCTAGAGGACCTTGGATGCATTGTGGAAGAAGTTGACCCTGATCTTGAAGAGGCAGACGAGGTTTTTCACGTTCTCAGGGCTTGGCATATGGAGTCTACTTTGGGAGATTTACTGGAGAAGCACCCGAGTCAATTTAAAGATACTGTGGTTTGGAATATTGAGCAGGGTAAGTCTCTTAAAGGGGCTGACATCTCCCGAGCGGAGCGGCTCAGAACCGGTTTGTTTGAGCGTTTCAGTCGCTTCATGGACACATATGAGTTTATAATTTGCCCGGTGACGCAGGTCTTACCATTTGACATTAACCTTCCTTACGTCAAAGAAATTAATGGAAACGCACTATCAAACTACCTTGAGTGGATGAAATCGTGTTTTCGTATTAGTGTTACCGGCCACCCTGCACTTTCGGTTCCTGCTGGATTTTCCGCTGGAGGGTTACCAGTAGGATTGCAGATTATTGGTCGTTTCAGAGATGATTTTGGTGTGTTGCAATTTGGACACGCTTTTGAACAGTTAAATGAGGTTTGGAAAACTCGTCCCCAATTTTAAGGAGCAAGTGGTGATTTTTAATTACGCAAATTGGAAGCTAAAA
>JGI20157J14317_10004550_pt1 | contig 10656 bp, 30 predicted proteins | sample COG_07_FD_14317 | JGI IMG/M metagenome (IMG submission 14317)
GCATTGGCGCATGAAATAGCGACTCTTGCAGACAAGCAAGCCAACGAGCAAGCTAAGGCACAGATACAGTTAAACGCCGTAGAGGCTGCTCATACATCGCTTTTCGTAGCAGGTTGGCGCCCTAGTATTGGTTGGGTGTGTTCTCTAGCTATGCTTCTTAACTTTATCCTCATTCCATTTATTAACTTAGGGCTAGAGTTTGGCGGTTTAGATTTGAAGCTAGATTTGATTGATATGCAAACGATGATGCCAGTGCTATTCGGAATGCTTGGCTTAGGCGGCATGAGAACTGCTGAGAAAATCAAAGGCGTCCAAAGAGAAAAGTAAATTATGAGTCTTATTGATTACGCTAAAACAGATAGACAACGCGAAGCAGTTAAAGCGTGGGAAGACTGCGGTGAAGTAATTGCTAAAGCGGCGGGTGTCTTAGGTATTTCTCCGTCTACAGTACGCGACCACATTGGTGCGGTTAAAAACTACGCCGCCAGTGCGGGTTACTCAAGTAACTGGGATGCTCGAAGACACGTCCCTGAAGGCGAAATTGTTATTGGTCGGTCTATTTACACGGCTGACGATGAGGGTAATAAGGCTTGGCTAAAGACTAAGCGCACAATGACTGAAGCAAAACGCGATGAAGCAATAAAAGCGTTTGTTGAAGGTCTTACCAAAGATTTGCCTCAATACAAGCCAAAGGCAAAGCCAAAGCAAAAGAAATTTTCTACTGACTTATTGCCAACAATAATAATTGGTGACGCGCATTTTGGTATGAGGGCAGATGCTAGAGAAACAAAGGCTAGAGATTACGACACTAAGATTGCGTCCACAGATATGCTAGATGCGATTGATTACTTGGCAGAAGCTGCGCCTGCTAGTGAACAATGTTTATTAGTTAATGTTGGTGATTTTATCCACGCTAATGGGTCAGGCGGTACAACTTTTGCGGGTACAAAACTAGATGTCGATACGCGCATCGAGGTAGTGCTAGAAACAGCCGCTCAGACGTTTTTATTTGCAATAGATAAGTTGCTTACGAAACATAAGAGTTGCGTTGTGGTTATGGCTAGAGGTAACCACGACTCAGATACTGCAATCGCCCTCGCGTTAATCTTAAAGTTTTATTACTCGAAAGAGCCACGAGTTACCATCTTAGACCCTCATGGATTCTTTCATACTGTGCAGTTTGGAAAAAACCTTTTGGCTGTACATCACGGTGACAAGGTGAAAGCGGCAAAGTTGGGTGCTATACTCCCCAGAATGCTACCTGAGCAGTGGGCTAGCACTAACTACCGCAAGTGGTTACTGGGTCACGTGCATCACCAGAATGTTATCGAGACAGATAATGGGGTTATTTGTGAAGCCTTTTCTACTCTCGCTCCACCAGATTCTTGGCACGCAGGGGCAGGGTACTCAGCGGCAAGCGCGATGCACCAAATTGTATTCCATCGTGACGGCGGTGAAGCAATACGCCATGTTTATCAAATCAGAGACAGCGCAAAGTCACCTGATTTAACGCTATAGGTATGAAGATGGAAGACCGACTAAGCAGAGTTGAAGCCAAGATAGATAGCTTGCAAGAAGCAATAATCTCGTTAGCTAGAGTTGAAGAAAGACTTGTTACGGTATTTAACCGCCAGTCTTCAATCGAGGCAAAAGTGACTAGCTTAGAAGATAAAGTGGACAGGCTTTCCGAAAATGTTATAAAAACGCGCTCAACTGAGCGTTTCGTTTGGGTAATAATAGCGGCAGGTATTGGCGCTGCATTCAGGTATTTAGGCTAATGGATACTATACCTTTCCCCGATACACGCTCTGACCGTTTAGCCGAAACCGCTATGGATGAATTAGCGCAGTGGGCAGAAGAGAAATTAGAAATTGGCGTAAGTGCAATGGTGCTTATAGGGTTATTAGAAACCTATAAATCGGCATTAACTTACAATTTGTTAGTAGATGAAGAGTACGAGGATTAGAAAATGGGCTTATTAGCTTATCTTGGTTGGGTAAAAAAACTTTGGACAATGGTGGTTGATATTGTCAAATTGATTGAACAAACAATCCCTGACGATGGTGCAGGTAAAGAAAAGTTAGCTGCTTTTGATTTACTGCTAAAAGCTGCTATTGAAAAAGCAGATGACATAGACGAAGAATTTGAGAAGCTACAGCCAGTTGCTCACGATATAGTTAGAGCGGTTGTTACTCTGTTCAATGCTACAGGCTTATTCAAAAAGAAATAAAATGGCTAAACTGATAGAAATGATTAAGCGGCACGAAGGCGTCAAAAAATATGTCTACGAAGATTCGCTTGGAATAAAAACTATCGGTGTTGGTCGCAACCTAGAAAGCATGGGTTTAACGAGTAAAGAAATAGATTTTTTACTCATGAATGACCTAGAGCGGGTAATTACTGAGCTAGAACGCAACTTTGATTGGTTTTCTGACTTAGATAATGCCCGCAGAGACGCGATAATAGACATCTGTTTCAATCTAGGGATAACCAGACTGCTTACATTCAAGAAAGCCTTAGCAGCAATGGCTAATGAAGATTACGCTAAGGCTTCTTTTGAATTTATGGACTCTCGTTGGTCTGAGCAAGTAGGTAGCCGCGCAGTTGAATTATGCGACATGATAGAAAGCGGCGAATACTATTTCTAATCAACCATAGATTCTATAAGCATATCTAAATAGTGCCGAGCTTTGCGTAAGTCTTCTATACCGTTTTTGGCTTTGTGCCTAGAAACATACTTAATAATATTTGCTTCCCTGTACGGTATTTCATTCTCAACTATATAGTCTATAGGTTGTATCTTCATGTCCTTATAATGACTGCCGCCGATTTGTATATCTTTGTTGCTCATATATCCGTCTCCTTAATAAAAATGCCATTGGGCTGCATCATTCCCTTACGGTCTTTAATGTCTTCGTAAGCAAACGCTAGGCACTCTTCTAGGCTTGTTCCGTGCATAACCGCTAAGTTATTTAGAACTACTAGACAGTCGCCTATATCATCGTAAACATCCCTGCCCTTGGCGATGTTGTCAGATAACTCGCCAACTTCTGAGACTAGCTTTAGGCACTGCGATTCGGCAGCACCGTATTGAATAATGCCTCTGTCCAAACTCCACTGCGTACACTTATTAATTAACTCATCCATGGTTAAACTCCTTATTTTTAGATTCAAAATAAATCGAATACTTTTCGGCGCATTCTGGGTGCGCTGCAAAAAATTCTGCTGACTCGTTTATCATTTTGATTAAAGTACCAACTGCGCGTAACTCTGCCGAGTCTTTTTCTAATTCATTTGCGCCAGTTAATATCCAAGCCTGTAATTCTGCTTGGCTCATTGGTTGCATTAAATCGTCCATTACTTTCTCCTAGTGTGTAGTTTGGCTTTCTCTGCTGATTTCATTTGTTGTGTTCATAAAAACTTTGTACTTTTCCCAAATCTGTTCATCTGAGTCTAAAAAATCATCGAAGAGATTGTAGAAAATCATCAGCGTTAAAAGACCACGATAGTCATCACCATCAAATTCTTTTAATTTATAGCTCCATTCTTCTAGCTCAACACTGGTTAATAGCTCTACTGTCTTTCCATTTACTACAGCATGGGTTGGGCGCATCAACATTCTCCTATTCGGTTTTGATGGTATTTAATTAACTTAGACCACTCCTTATACATTTCTTCGTAGTCTTTTTTGTAAAGTTTGATTGGGTTTCTACGTTTCTCTAGCATTTCTTGCACGAAGTCGCGCCCATACATATCTTCCATCCAAAGAGTGTACTCCTGCGCTGCTGCGCCACTTTTCATTCCGAAGATATTGCAGCCAACGCATTGCGGATGGACATTCTCAATTTCTAGCGCCCAATAAGAACTGCTACCTTTGGGGATATAGTGACCGCCCTGCATTCCATCTCTGTAATGCTTAATGACTCCGCAAGATACGCACTGAACATAGCCGTTATCGTCTGCCGCTGAGATACGAGACAATAGCTGTATGGTCTCAAGACAAATTTTTCTGTTCATCGCAGAGCCTTTTTAATTCTTTGATTTGCTTTTTAAGCGATTCAACGCAGTAGGCTAACTCTCGCGCCAGTTCCATAATTTCTTCGGCTTCGCTTTCGTCTATCTCAATTTTCAGTTTCATAGGTTTCTCTTGATGGGAACGGTACGCTAACGCCAAACTTGGTGGCTATCTGTCTGTTTAGAACATCGTAGACCTTGGAATACTCGTTCGTATTGGCTTCGGTCGTGGACTCTTTGTTAATTACTATTAGCTGAATAGGCTTCCACAGAAACTGTCTTACTTTCTCTTCTGTCCAAGGGATGTCTATTTCTTGCTTCAGGGTGCGCTTCATATCATAGCCCGCATCATTAAGGGCTTCTGCTAAATGACGGCAGTAGACCGCTAAGGCGTTATTCTGGGCATTGGTGCGCCTCTTACCCTTTTTCCACTGCACGGTTATGAACTTGTCGCGCTTCCACTCTTCAATGATTAGCTGCGTAAACTCTTCTAGGCTTTGGCTTGAGTTTATATGGAAACGATTATCGCTCATTTTTTAGTACCATTCGCCCATGCGATTTCTAAACTCACTCTTTCTACCCCATTCGGGGTCTACGGTATCTGAGAAAGTTTGACCTCGCATTACTTTGATTTTACCGCCGACCTCTAGATAGCGTTTAATGTCACGCTCTAGCTGTTGGCGTAGCTCTTCTTTTTCTTGGTCTTTAGTGCTACGCATCGCTAATTCCAAGGGCGATAAATTCGTCTACCGTGTAACCAAAAATTTCTGCCAGTTGCTGAACCTTATGAATTGATGCCGACTTCTGTCTGCGCGTGTAGTAAACCGCCTGACGCGATTCTCTGAGCTTGTTTGCTAGCTCAACTGTAGTCATTCTTTTAACGTGCTGCGCTTCAATTATGCTTGCGCCGATATTTGCTGTTTGCATTTCTAATTCCTTGTTGGTATGTTTGGGTCACATGGTTACTCGCCATGTGCCTTCTCCTTGAAAAGAAGTTGAAGCCCGACTAGGATTTTGCTTTTTCCTACCTAGTCGGGCTTTTTTTATCTAAAACGGAATATCATCGTCAAAGTCACTACCAAAGGGGTTATCTGGCTGCGCAGGTTTATGCTGCGGCTGCGGTGCTGACTGTTGTGGCTTAGAGTCTAAGAACTGCATAGAACTAGCAATGATTTCGGTGCTATAACGCTTTTCACCGTCTTTCTCGTAGGAACTGGTAGTAATCTTGCCCTCTATGTATAACTTAGAGCCTTTCTTTACATACTGCCCTGCTAGTTCTGCAAGTTTGTTAAACATTACGACACGATGCCATTCTGTCTTTTCTGCTGCATTCCCTGCTTATCTTTCCACTTTTCTGTAGTAGCGATGGGCATATTGACCAGTGCTGTACCGTTAGAGGTGGATTTAAACTCTGGGTCGCGCCCAACATTACCGATTAGCATTACTTTATTGAGTGACATTACATTTCTCCTTTTTTGAATTTCTCGACACATTCGCCGATTAGGTCTGTTGCTCTTATTAAATGGTCTGATAGCAGACCGATGAACTCTTCGTCTCTATGTACTTCGACCATCAACTGCTCGCCGAAATCTGGGTGGTAACTGTAGAAATTCCAAACTTCTCTATCAGTCACGAGTAAGCTGCCTTGCACTTGCTGTATATATTTTGTCGGTAGCACTCCGTCTCGCAGATACGCTAGATGGTTATGAGCTAATGGGCATTTTATTTCCAAGCCCATGTTATCGCGTATCAGGGCATCGGGGCTGCAACCAACGCCTAGCAGTTCATTAATACAGAAACCAACTTCGAAAAGGTCGTAACTGTCGTAATCGTACATAAAGGCAAAATTCTTTCTGGCTTGCTCTTCTAACTCCACGCCTCGCAGCATGGCATCGCTGACGAAGCCGTTTGAACGCTTGCCTGTAATAACCTCTGCTGCTAGTTCGTTGATGTANCTNTCAGCNTGTGCNGACCATTTNCCAGTAGTCGTNCATATTCTGCTGAAAGTTACTAGCNCTNGGNACNCCCATNCGNGCTTCAAACCATTCNTCTGTACCCTGCTCGCAATCTANNATAATCATGTAGCCTCCTTTTGCAGCCTGAGCTTCTGCATATCTAGCTCGTCCTCTACGAANCCCCAAAGGATTAACCCAAGCTCGTGGTAGTTCTTGCTTTCTTTTTCTTCAAAGTCTTCAAGAATTAGCCGTACCATTTCGTGGCGCTTATAAGAATCCGTTGCTAGGTCGGTATCATATTCAACCGTGTCTTCTAGCGGCTCTAACTTCTGTGGGGCAGGGTCGTTGTAACGCTGCTCATCAATTACTACTGGGTCTAGTTCCATTTCCTTTCTCCTGAAAATTTTGTCAAAGTTATCTTCAAACTGTTTTTGGCTGACCGATAACGGTCTAGGCTTACTGCCCTTGCTCATCTTCTTGCTCCAGATGTTCTTCCATCAACGCTATTAACTTTGCCGCTAATGCTACACAGTCAAAGTCTTTTGGCGTTGTGTAAAAGAAGCCTTTATTATCATCTCTTTTATCAGGTGATGTAAAGCGATCTTTTGCATCTATTATCATTTTTTTACTCCTTTCAGCTGATTAATCTTGTCATACACTGGTCGGAACTGATTGCTTTGCAGATGTTCTAGCTTAGATATGCCATGAGCTTCCATAAGCTGCTTCTGGAGCGTTTTATCGCCCGCTAATAGATTCACTAGGGCTTTTACTTGGTCGTCTGTAATCGCGTCTATGGGCTTCTGAGGGGCTTCCGATGCTAGCTGTATAGAATTAGCATCATCGTCTGTCTGTGGGATAGCGAATATAGCTGCAAGCGCGTATCTGCGAAAATAAGAAATCAAAGAGCCGTATTCTTGTGGACCTGCTTTGACAGGCTTGATGCCAAACGATTCTTCTATCCACTGCCCTGACTTGTGCATGACTCGCGTTGTGATTGCTACACCCTGCTCGTTGTTAATAGGGAACTGAACCACTGATAAGCCGTTGTCGCTTAGAGGCTGCTTAATAACATCACTAATGGATGCTAAGTCAGCGAATGAGGATTTAAAGTGGGGGTTAGAGCTGTTTTTATACGCAGCGCCCATCTGTCCTTGGGCGATAGACATAGCTGCTGCTAACTCGTTGATTTCATTAGATGTTTTCATTATACCTTCTCCTTGTTTGCTAGATTGCAGGAGTATTAAACAACTATTTTTTGTCAGTTGTAAAGGTATATTTTAACAATCGGCAAGAAAGATGGGTCTTTACAAGCAAGTGATACGGGGGTTTAATGACAAGGTCGGTGGCATTGGCGTGCCTAAAGTCCGATATAGAACAAAGCGAAGATACGGTCACCCGACTAGGGTTATCTTATCACGCCTCCCTTCTATATCCATAACACCTAATCTACCGACACTGAACCAGTGGGCTTCAGGCTTGGGAATAATTAAACCCAAGAGACGGCGACACTTGTGAGCGAAAGAGCCTCAACCGTTAATGCTTAATACGGTTGAATAGACACCCTATTCGATACACTGGTAATCAGTTAGCGCTATAGAAAATCCCAAAAGGGCGTGAAGCGCCTTTAAGGTAACTTTGCTTAAATTTTAGGAGAATGTGATGCAATTAACAGAAAACGACATGAAAATAATAGGTAACTTATTAACCTATGCTTATAACGATGCGGGTTCAGACGCAGAAAATAACGACATTAGTTATACGAGTCAGCTCGCTTTAACTAACTATTATTATGAAGTAGAAAGGCTTTGTATTTTGTTTATGAATGAGCAAAAAAAACTAAAAAATAAAAATTTAGGAGAATAAGGTGGAAAACTTAACAAATGAACATAAAAACATTCTTATATCTTTACTAGAAGTGGCTTTAGATAACCTTATTACAGATATGGAAGGAGCTAATTTAACTCATGATGGATTTACAGCGGTAAGTAGCCATCATGAAAAAATGACTTTTATTTATAGCGAATTGAAGGGTGAACAAAAGTGAAAAGAAGAAAATACTCAGAACACTTCGAGCGGCTATGGGCTGCTTTTGATACTGACTACGGTGAAAAAGGTAGCAAGACAAAGGCGCACGAAGTCTTTGTTGCTATGGAAATAGACTCTGACGATGTAGATTTCATAATAGATAACTACACGAAACAACGCATGGCAAAAGAAATACAAAGAATGCGTGGCGAGTTCTCACCTAATTTTCAGCATATGGAAAGGTATCTTAAAAATGAACGATTCGATGACCAAATCAGTCTCAACTCTTATCAACAAAAATCAATCACAAAGTCAGACCAATCAGACGCAGCACTCAGGCAATATCTCACAGGAGGTAATGGCGAAGGGGTGGAGAATGCTACAAGCGATGAAAAAGGCATCGGACCCAGTTGGCTCAACTGAGTTCAAAGTCTGGTATCGCTCGCTTACTAATGACTTCACGGAGGAGGAGTTCATGAACGGCATCAAAGCAGCCCAAGACCATACTAAGTTTCTAGACCTGCCCAACTTTAGGCAGCTATGCCGACTGACCAAGAGTCATAGGTCACACGCTATATTCGCTATCGAAAAGAAGGAAAAAATGCTTACAGGGGCTGAATTACGCGCCAAAATAGCCGAAATGCGGAAAAATCTTGATATTTAATTTGCTTACATAACAGTGAGTTACGTCAAATATGCAAAATAATCGGACTAATGTGTAAAATAACGCTTTACATAGTCCTGAGCATGGTTGATATTGAATCCACTGGCGGCAAAAACAGCCCCTAAACCTAAGGAGAACAACATGACAATTAAACTTACAAAGCTAAACGCAAGCGAATGGCTCGGAAACGGAATGGGTAACCAAGCAGCGCAATGGGTAGTAAAAGGCGCCGAGCATATTGAATTATGGAAAGGTTCAACCGAGTGGAACATTACTAACACTCAAACAGGCGAAAGAATCGGTAGATGGTTAGACACTCGCGCCATGGCAGTTACATTACTCGAGGCTCTTATAGCTGAAGGCGAGCTAACAATATAACAACCGCCCCTTCGGGGGCATCAAGGAGAACACCATGATACTTGACCAAGACAAAAAAGTTACTGCTAAACAAAAGGCGCAAGAAATAATCGCACAAAAATTGCACGCTGCCTTTTACTCGGACACTTGGGAAGAACCAGAAATGACGCAAAAAGAAATACATGAGATTGTAGAGCAAATTGGAAAAATAATACCAAGGCTAGAAAAAAGATTAGGCGGCTACAGGGCTTAAACATATAAGCCCCTTCGGGGGCATCAAGGAGAAGCACCATGGCTTTTAACCTCGCAAAATTCAAAACCGCTCTCGGCAAAAATCGCTTGACCAAGGTCACCGATATTATAGACGACGGTTACGTTCTTGAGGTTGAGCTACATAACGGTCATTACGATTTATGGGAGTATGCCTACGACGAATTTACTTTCGCCGAAATCGTGGCACAAGCCAAGCAGTTCATCGATGACGGCTTTGGTGGCGCAGGTCAATAAACTTATATAGGAGAAGCATCATGAAAGAAAATCAAAATAAAATTTGGATAGAGTTAGACAAGCCACTAGATAATGAACATGGAATTATCCAGTGCCAGAAAGCTAACGCTGTTTTAAGAAAGCTAGGAGTCGATTTGCCAGAAGAAAATGTCGGCTTTCAGCTAAATCAGCATAAAAAAGGCAGCACGAATTATATCTATGTTCTGCCTTTCAGCCACGAATACACAGAATTAGGCGATAACGGAAAATTTTTCAGCTTAGATTATTTAGCTAAATAACAATCACCGCCCCTTCGGGGGCATTAGGAGAAGCATAATGACACCTACATCAAGACCATCAGCGATATTCGCAGTTGCTAAGGAAATGGAAGTTTCACCTTCTTTTGCAAGAAAGCTAGTAATTGAATCATCAAACGAGTGGCTTTCAATGAACGCCTTTAATGCTAGTCCAGAAAAATTTATGTCTGCATTAGAAAGCGAGCTTTCCTACTTTGCAGACAACGACCTAATACAAAAAACATTATTCGCATAAGGAGCAGCATCATGGAACTAGAACAAAACGATTTTTGGCAAACACAAGCTCGTGGTACTAACTCTGACGAGTATGAGATTTATCTAACCTGCGCTGACGATGGCAAGGGTAACGACTTCACCACTGGCGAGCCGCTTAAGAGCTACGAAGAGTGGATGGACAGCTAGGGTACGCTTAATCAGCTATTTGACGTACTGTAAAAACAAGGAGAAGAAAAATGTCTACACGAGCAACTTACCTATTTACGAATAACTTAATGGCAGCGGAAGACATCTGCGTTTATATCCACCACGATGGCTACCCTACAGGCGCAGCAGAGTATTTTAGAAAGGCGCTATTTATCGCCAAGACTGACCGCCGCCCAATCTTAGAAGCATTCATTGCAGCTAACACAGGCGCACAGATTACGCGCAGCCATCAAACTCACGGTGATACTGAGTATCGTTACACAATAGACCGCAAAGATGTGCGAGTTGATGAACGCATTAGCTCCTTTACTGAGCAAGACGGTTTTCAATCTTACTGGAAGACAATTTACTCAGGTTCTATAGAAGAATTTATTGTTAGAAATATCCAGTTGGAGTTTGCATCATGAAGAACATA
>JGI20157J14317_10004559_pt1 | contig 10636 bp, 6 predicted proteins | sample COG_07_FD_14317 | JGI IMG/M metagenome (IMG submission 14317)
TCTCAAACCAAGGCTTAGCGGCTCAATCCCAAACATGTAAAAGTGTTGACGCTGCAGCAGAGTAAGTCAACCTTGCCTAACCTAATCAAAGGCTTCGCTATGGGTTCTGATTTGGACCTCAAAAACCACACTGACAAAGTACCACACTTTTGCTTTTTGTGAATTAAAGGTGGCTAATGCGCGACTAGTTAAGCAGATAAAAACCAAGTAAATCAAGAACCAAGTAAAGCAAAAATCAACTCGTTATTATTTAAGGGCCACAACTAAAAAATTTATCAGCTTACAGTGATTTAATTCATTCAACATAGGGATTTGAGTAGTGATCAATTTGGGTCAACAACAGGCGTAAATGAAATTCCATTAGGTGGTAATCCCCNTGCATATGACAACACAGCTGATAAAAAGCCTTGTTGTGGTCTTTCTCTTTTAAGTGAGCTAATTCATGCACTACCAGCATCCGCAGAAACGGTTCAGGCATTATTTTTAAGCGAGAGGATATGCGGATTTCATGTTTGGCTTTAGTTTTACTTCCTTGAACCCTAGACACAAAAGAGTGCAGCCCTAAGGCTTGGTGGCTTAGACTTATTTTATCGTCAAAAAGGATTTTGGACAGAGGGTTAGACTTACGTAAATACTGGTTTTTGATCGACATGGTGTAATCATACAAAGCTTTGTCTGTTCTTACTTCATGAGCTTGAGGATAGCGTTTAAGTAGGAAGTCTTTAAGCTTATTATCATTCAGTAAACCCGATACTTGATCCTGTATCGTGGGTTCATAACCTGAGAGGTAGTTGAGTGTATGCATAATTATTAGCTGGGATTTTTGTTCAAAAGTTGAAGTGGCTCTCGGGTCTAATCAATTCAGCTCCCACAAATAGCCAGTCAAACTAATTAACNATCTTTCTCATTAATTACTATTTTAAATTGTGTTTTAAATTTGCTTAAANTCTGAGCTACACAATCAACTATTTTTGACTCACTTTCAAGTAAAAACCATCTTTTGAGGATTATGCGACCCGTGCATTGACNCTGTGTTAATGGAGTGTTGATAGAGTATTAATAGCGTATTAATGATGTGTTGATGGTTAACAATGAAGTTCAGCGCACGCCCATTGGATGGTTCTTGTGATCGCCTAATGACTGTTTTGTGAGAAGCATAGTGATTCATTATGAAGGCTAGATTCAAAGCCCATAAAGCTTAAAAATGATGTTTTAAACTTTGATAAAGTTGTTGGTACTTCAAGTGTTGTTTAGAGTAATAGCCTGACATGATTGCATCGGGTTTTATTATGTACTTTACTTTAGGAGCAACACACACTTGCCCAGCAGGCATAGAATTCAAGCCAATCTTAGCAAGTCGAGCAGCGCCGTATGCTGGGCCAACTTCTCCACCATGCCCATAAACTAGGTTTCTATTCAATACACTGGCTAATATTTTACCCCATAGTTGGCTCACTGAGCCCCCACCGATGACAGATACCGTGTCAATTTGTGTCCCTGCGGTGAGCATGGCCTGTTGGGCATCAGCAAAAGCGAAAGCAATGCCTTCGAGTACCGCCCGGCCTAACTCGGCTGAGTCAGTATTATGGCCTAAGCCAAAGAAAACCCCCTGCGCATTTGGGTTGTTATGCGGTGTGCGTTCACCCGATAAATAGGGCAGGAAAGTGACTTGTGAAGGCTTTGAAAAATCGAGTTTCTCAATCTCAGATAGTAAACTCGCTTCATCTTTGTAGCCGGTGAGTTGAGTCACCCAACTGAGGCAGCTTGCGGCACTTAAAATCACTGCCATTTGGTGCCACGTATGGTCTATGCAGTGACAAAAAGTATGCACAGCATTCTCAGGGTTCGGGCGATAACTGTCGTTAGCGACAAAGTATACGCCAGAGGTACCGAGTGATAAAAAGGCTTGGTTTGGATTAATCACCCCAATGCCTGCAGCCCCAGCAGCGTTATCACCGCCGCCAGCGATCACAGGTACCACTTGCAAGCCCCATTTTTTTGCCACATGCGCATCAAGTTGACCTGTTATTTGAGTGCCTTCATAAAGCTTAGGCATCTGCTCTTCAGTCAGTCCAGTTGCCTTAAGCATAGTGGGAGACCATGTCCTATTTTGTACGTCTAGCCAAAGCGTGCCTGAGCTATCAGACATATCAGAAGCAAAGTCACCGGTCATCAAAAACCTTAAGTAATCTTTAGGGAGTAATACTTTGGCGACCTTGGCAAAATTATGGGGCTCATGCTCCCGCAACCAGGCTAACTTTGGTGCGGTAAAACCAGGCATTGGAATATTTCCTGTTATGGCTCGAGTGCGGGGCTCTTTGATCTCTATTGCCTTACACTGAGCTTCGCTGCGGCCATCGTTCCACAAAATAGCGGGTCGAATAATATTGTTTTGCGCGTCTAGTAAGGTTGCACCGTGCATTTGTCCAGCTAAGCCAATGGCCTTAACAGATTTCAGAGCTGCAGCATTAGTCTCTTGCAGAGCATGCATGGCTATATGTGTTGCTTGCCACCAAGCTGCAGGATCTTGCTCAGACCAAAGTGCATGGGGCCGACTCACTTCTAATTCCGATGAAGCTTGTGCGATCAACTGATCCTCTTCATCAAGGATAATAACCTTCACGCAAGAAGTGCCTAAATCAATGCCTAAATACATATTAACAGTCGCAGGTGTTTAGTGTGGGCTAATGCGCTGCAAAAGTGGTCAATTAAGCCTCGCAAACCAAAGTCGCGTCTATGCCTTTGTGGGTGTTGCCACGGGTGTAATAAATAGCCATGGATACCATACTTTTCACTCACTTCCATTAAGGGTTCGTGATATTCTAGCATTGATTCCAACCCACATATTATTTAAACCCACATCGAGAAATTCATGGCCATAGGCGCGACCATTTACAAGGCAAACTTAAATTTATCCAACCTTAATAGTCACCATTACGCAGATTATAGCCTGACCATAGCTAAGCACCCCTCTGAAAATGAATATCGTCTCATGTGCCGCTTAATTGCCTTTTTACATGCTGCACATGAGGATTTAGAACTCACTAAAGGCATTAGTTCCGCAGAAGAACCCGATCTTTGGCAACGAGATTTAACGGGTAATATTGTGCATTGGATTGAACTAGGCATGCCCGATGAAAAACGTATTCGTCAAGCAAGCGGGAAAGCGCAACAGGTGTCTATTTATACTTACCAGGATAATAAGGCTGACCTATGGCTAGAGAAAAACCGAACGAGCTTATCAACAAATAAAAAGGTTAAGGTTTTTCATATCAGCATAGAAGGTGAAGTGGCTCTTGAAAAATTATTGCTTAAAACGATAAATTTGAGTTGTATTATAGAAGAAGAGCAAATGCATCTAAGTGATGCTGAGCGCCATATAACAGTGCATATTACGCAAAGCTTTTAATCGCCAACAAAGCAAGGTGTTGCAGGCAGACCAAGTAATAAAAAGGACAAAATTGCATGGCTTTAGCAAAACAACTGATGGTGTACCCTGCAAATCGGCTAGAAGATTTAGCCGTGTTACTCAATCATGTGTTGAAACTTGGTCACCAAAATGACACGTTTGGGGTGCTTAACTCAGCTCAAGTGATTGTTGAGAACACAGGCATGCAGCACTGGCTTAACACCCAATTAGCTACCCAGAATGGCATTGCAATGAACATTGACTACCCTTTACCCGGTAAGTTTGTGTGGCAACTAGCGCGACAACTATTGGGAGACACTGAGGTGCCTCAACAACCACCTTATCAACGTGAGGCACTGGTTTGGCGTATTGATGATGTATTGGCTAGTGACGAGATACGGTCTAATAATGAATTCTTCGAGGCGAATCGCTATTGGCAGTCAGAAGCTTCTGGGTCTGCAACAACCTCTCCCACTGCCAATGACTTACTGAAGCGCTTTCAGCTTGCCAGTGCCTTAGCTGATTTATTTGAGCAATATATTCTTTACCGCCCCGATTGGCTCAAGCAATGGCAAATTGATGGCCAAATTGATGGCCAAAATGAGCATCAAGTACAGCATTGGCAAGCTCAATTGTGGGCTATTTTGTGCCGGCAAGATGGACGTCATCCCATAGACATCCAGCACAAGCTAATGGGGTGTTTGTCGCAAATGTCTGGCGCTGAGCCCAACACATTGCCGCAACAAATTTGTTTATTTGCACTTAACACTATGGCACCGGCCACCTTGGACGTTTTCTCAGCCTTGGCACAACATACTCAAGTGCACGTGTTTCACTTGAATCCCTGTGCGGAGTACTGGGGTCATATCCAGTCTGAAAAAGCCATTGCTGCAACGCAACTTAAATATTGGTTGGCACAACAAGATGATCAGGTGCTAGTCGATGGCGGTAATCCTTTGCTAGCTAATTTAGGCAGTCAAGGCAAAGAGTTTTTCCGATTATTACAACAGCAAGACAGTTATAATATTGATGCTTTCGAAGACGCTGAGCCACATTATAGTGAAACCAGTTTATTAATGTTGCATCAGTTACAACAAGATATTTTACACCTCAAGGACGCCTGCGAGGATCAGCAGCACAAAACAGATAACAGCCTAGTTTTCACTAGCGCATCGAGTGCCTTGCGAGAGTTACAAGGTTTGCACGATTGGTTACTAGGCCAGTTCAATCAAGACCCCAGTCTTAAACCCAGTGACATATTGGTCATGTGTCCACAGGTAGAAGACTACGCTGCCTATGTGGGTGCAGTGTTTGATACTAATGGGTTTCAATTGGGTTATGGGACGGACGCTAAAAACCTAGAAACGCCTCAGTTACCTTGTTCAATTGCAGACCGCAAACCGCAAGATGCAGAGCCTTTAGTGGCTGCTTATTTGCAATTATTGCACTTACCCGACAGCCGCTTTCAAGTCACCTTTATATTAGACTTGCTGCGTTTACCTGCCATGCAACGCAAATTTAATATTACCTCTGTAGAACTTAGTACCATCGCCGTATGGTTGACCAACGCTTCTGTGCATTGGGGTATAGATGAGCATCATAAAGCCAGTACCTTAGGCCAAGCACAAGCAACCAGCACCTATAGTTGGTCGTGGGGGCTGAAACGCTTGTTGCTTGGATTTGCCCAAGGTGATCAGGTGCCACATTATCAAGATGACTGGTTGCTGGATGATGTAGAGGGCAACCAAGCGCTGCTGTTAGGGCGCCTAATGCAGGTGCTTGAACAGTTGCAGTGGCATGCAAAAAACCTTAATACTCCCCGCACTGGTGAGGCTTGGAGAGGTTATCTGACGGGTATCATTGATGAATTTTTTACCGACGATCACACCTCTGAGCGCAATGAAGAACAGGCCAAAGAAAGCTTATCAACTGCCATTGGTAATATGGCCATGTGGGTTGAACAAGTGGGGTATAGTCAAGCCATAAGTTTGGAAGTGGTGCGCTATAGCCTCACGCAAAAGTTATCGGTGGCAAGTAGCAGCCAAGCATTCATTACTGGAAAAATCACCTTTTGCTCTATGGTGCCCATGCGCAGCATTCCCTTTAAAGTGGTGGCCATGTTGGGCCTTAATGATGGTCAATATCCGCGTCAATCTAAACCATTAGACTTTGATTTAATGGCACAAGAAGAGCGCAGGGTTGGAGATCGCTCGCGGCGCGGGGATGATCGTTACCTATTTTTAGAAGCCATGATCAGTGCACGTTCTTGTTTATATTTGAGTTATCAGGGTACTGATAGCAAAAATAATTCCCCACGCCAGCCGAGTTTAATTTTGTCAGAATTAATGGACTACCTTGCAAGAGGTTATGGCTGGGACTTTGACCCAAAATCGCCGAGCTCGATCATCCGTCAGTTACCCCTGCATAGCTTTAGTGAAGCCAACTTTGCTGCACAGTCTCATCCGAGTTTTGAAAGCGCTTGGTTGCGTTTATTACAAGCGCAAGCAAGTGACGAAAACATCCCTGCTTTAGGCCTTTTACCATCAACTAAATCGATTAAAATTAGTGATCTAGTGCGTTTTCTAGAAAATCCTGGCCGTTGCTTTGCCAATCAAAGTTTAGGCTTGTATTTACATGATTATGATCTTGATTTAGAAGATAATGAACCCTTTAATAGTTCCAAGTTGGTTGAGTACAAGCTGCGCGACCAAATGTTATCAGCTGTTTTATCTGATGAACCCGGAGCCTGTGAGTTGGTAANACAGGAATACCAATTGAATGGGCAGTTACCAGAAAGCCATCTAACCCACAACATAATCCAAACCAGCCTAGATCAAGCAGAGGAGTTAGTTGATGAATTGCGCAAGCTTGATTATGAAGAGCTCCAAAACTATCCAGTGTCACTGGATATTGCAGGCGTAACCATAGCCGATCAAATCGCTTTGCTGGGCGACCCTGCCGATGACAATAGTGCAATAAAAACGATTCTTAATAGGCCGACTAAGTTCAAACCTAAGGATAGGCTTAACCTTTGGCTGACCAGTTTAGTGGCGCAAGTGGCTTTTGGACAGCCAGTGTCTGGTGTTTCTGTGCACTTAGAAAAAAACTTAGAACTGCAGGGGTTAGAAAATGCCACAGACCAGTTGAGTAAAGTCATAGAAATCTACAAACTCGGGTTAAACCAAGCCTTGCCATTAGATGCTGAACTGGGCCTAGACTTTTTAAAAGTGGATCCACAAGACACTGATAAGCGCCTCAGCCAGTGGCAGAAAAAATGGCATCACCATAAGTATAGCCAAAGTTTTGATTTTTCAAGTGATCCTTACAGACGCTGGTTATGGCCACAAGCCCCTTTGTTAGATGATTGGCATGAGTCCTTTGCTGAGATTTACCAGCCTATGGTGGATTGCATTAAAGAGGTGAAGCATGCCTAAGCTAGACTTAACTCATCTAACCTTGCAAGGCCGCCACCTTATCGAAGCGAGCGCTGGCACGGGCAAAACCTTTAGTCTCACGCGTATTTATTTGCGTTTGTTGATTGAGAAAAAAATCCCTGTAGAACAAATCTTATTAATGACTTATACCCGAGCGGCGACGCAAGAGTTACGCGGACGCATCGCAGACATCATACGTGAAGCCCAAAGATACTGGGACAATGACACTAACACAGACACAGTCACAGACACAGATGAGTATTGGCAGCACCTGTACAACAACATAGAGCCTGAACAAGCACAACGATTGTTGCACCAAGCCCTTCTCAATCTAGATCAAGCCGCCATATTTACTATCCATGGGTTTTGTGGGCGTGCCCTGCAGCAATACGCTTTTACCAGCCAAACGGGGCTGGAGGTCGTGTTAGAAACTAACACCCGAGACCTAGCCTACACCAGCTTACAAGACTGGTTGCGGGTGGTCATGCATGACCCTGAGCGATACCAGCAATTAGAACAACAGGGTTGGCATACACCAGAAGGGTTTTGGGATGCCTTTAGTCATGCTTTATTAAGCCCAATGCCAGTTTTTGCTGCCGCTGAACAAGTGTGGCATGAAGCGTGGTACACCACCAAATTAGCAGTGCGTGAAAGCTTGCTCTCTCTAGAAATAGACATGATTCAAGCCACTATGAGTGATGCTAAAACTAAGGACGTTCGGCTGGTTCAATGGCAAGACTTATTAAATTGGCTGGGCACCAAGGCGTTTGGGCCTGCCTCAAAAGATCATTTAGCCTGCCTGAGTGGGAGAAGATTAAGTAAAGCACCTGATTTAAAGGAGGCTATCCCTGCGCTGGCTAAGCGGATTAATGCAGCAAGCTTCAAAGATAACTACTTGATTTATGCTCAACAAGCGGCTACTGCACCTTTAGTTTTAGACGCAGTGCAAGGGGTGAGAGAGGCTTACAAAAAGGCCAAACACAAACAGCAAATTATGGAGTTTGATGATCTGGTAAGGCACTTGTCTGAGTGTGTTAACGACTCTCAAAATGAAGCCCTTGTTGATGCGCTACGAAAGGCCTATCCCGTTGCTTTGGTGGATGAATTCCAAGATACGGATGGGCATCAATATGCCATTTTAAATCGCCTTTACGGGCCCCCTAGCAATGGCACAACATTATTTTTGATTGGGGATCCAAAGCAGGCCATTTATGGTTTTAGAGGTGGTGATATACACACCTATTTAAAAGCTGCACAAGCCACCGATGATACTTGGCACATGGACACTAACTGGCGATCTAGCCACGCCATGGTGGCAGCTTACAATCGTTTATTTTCTGTGCAGAGCAGCATTCGACAAGTGTTTGGTAATGGCATTGACTATGTCCCAGTGAAAGCAAGTAATGGTGCCAGGGCTAACGTCGCTAATAACCCCAAAACAGAGGGCGCGGCCCTAACCTATGTTTGGCTGCCTACAACATTAACGACCAATGATCATAAACAACATCACATTGCCCGCTGGTGTGTGGCTGAAATTCAAACAATATTGCAGCAAGGACACTTTAAAGCGGCTGACATTGCCCTTTTGGTTAGAGGCGCAGGCGAAGCACAGGCTTTACAAACGGCTTTAAAGCAGGCCCATATAGCCAGCGTATTCATTAGTGATCGAAGTAGCGTGTATGCCAGTGCTGAAGCCATTGAAATGGTCAGGCTATTAAATGGTGTGCTGCACTGCGAAGACCCACGACAGTTGATGCGGGCGGCCAGCACACACCTATGGGGTGGCAGTGTGGCTGTGTTGGCTCGGTTAAATCAGGACGATTCGTATTTAATCAGCATAAGAAGCCAAATGTTGCAATTACGCCAGTTGTGGCTAAGGCAGGGGGTGATGGCCCTTATCACACAGCTACTTAAACAGCGTGCTGTGCCACCAACTCAAAACAAAGAACGTTACATGACCAATATGGTGCAATTAGCAGAGCTGTTGCAAAAGGCATCCAATCAAGCTAGTTCAGCTCTTTTGCTGGTGGAATGGTTACAGCACCAGTGTCAGGCGGAGCATGCAGATACCAGTGCTGAATTGCGTTTAGAAAGTGATGCCAAGTTAATTCAAATCGTGACCCAACATGGTTCTAAAGGCTTGGAATATCCAGTGGTATTTATTCCCTTTGTTAGTCAAGCCAAAGACCCTCTTAAGTGGGGCACCAAAAAAATACAACTGTTCCCCTATTATCACGAGCAAGAGCAATGCCCTGCACTAATGATTGGTCGAGATCCTGAAGTGAGTGATGCGGCTATAATAGCAGCCGAAGAAGAGGCCTTGCGTCTATTATATGTGGCAGTAACCCGTGCGCAGTATAAATGTTATCTGCCCGTGAGCAACTTTAAGGACGCCGAGAAGTCCCCCTTAGGGCAGTTATTATTTGGTAAAAACACACCAGATGATGCCCTGGGTTGGCCCGAGGCTTTAGAACAGTTAACTGACCCCAAAGACTCAGAATTACGCAAAATTGAAGAAGGTGATGTGCACATGCCTTCAATTCAAGGCCCCACAAGTCACTTAGACTCAAACCTAATCACACAAAGCTTTACTGGCCAAATTGATACTAATACTCATTTATTGTCCTACAGTGCGATAGTGCGCCAACTGAGCTATGGGGCATATGTTCAGCAACCCAGTGCCAAAGACCAATCAGATGGCATTAGCCAAATGGTAGTGGCTAGCCAAAGTATAGGTTCCAATGAACTGCGTTTTACTTTGGCCAAAGGCAAAAATAGTGGTTTGTTGCTGCACGACATCCTTGAACAGGTGGATTTTGCCAACCCTAGTTGGCCCAGTGCCATGGAAGTACCACTGGCAAAATACCATACTGTAGTCGGTATTCAGCAACATGACACTGACAAAGTGGTGGCGTTGCAAGCGTGGTTAGAAGAGTGTTTGAAAGCGCCATTACCCGCCATTAATGACCCTAACAGCGCTGCACTGGGTGTGACTTTGACCTTGGGGCAACTATTGCCGCATCAGACCTTGCGAGAAGTGGAGTTTTACTTTCCACTGCAACAGGCTAAACAATCCACCTTGGGGCAAATATTGAGCCGACATCGGGGTGGTTTGCCAAGTGCATTGCCGAGTCACCCTGTGCTTCAAGGCATGATGCATGGCTTCATAGACTTGGTATTCGAAGATAATGGGCGCTTTTTTGTGGCAGATTATAAATCTAATCATTTGGGTGACATGCTTGAAGATTATCACCTAGATGCCATGTTAGAGGCTAACCAGCAGCATTATTATGACTTGCAATATTTGATCTATAGCTTGGCGCTGCATCGCTACCTTAAGCAAAGAATGCCCCATTATGATGCTCATCAGCATTTTGGTGGCGTGTATTATCTATACCTGAGGGGTATGTCACCTAAATCATCTACAGGCGTCTTTTCTAAGGCCATTAGCCTAGAAGAATTGACAGAACTTGATGATTTATTTGCTGGAGTGTCCATATGATCGTGCCTCATTTAGTCCCTAAGGCAATACTGCACAAAGATTATGCTGGACTGGAAGCTATTGATGGGTTTTTAGCCTCTCAGTTGTGTCAAAGTCTGGGTAGCCAAAGCGCTATTATGCAGCATTTAATTATGGCTTTGAGTCGTGCGTTGCGAAACGGACATAGTTGCCTACCCTTGGCTGATATAGCCGGTCAAACCCTTTGGTCTGCCGTGAGTGATATTCGAACGGGAACTGGAGCGGTACCTGGTTATACATTTAATGCTTTTAGTGTGCTCATGGATAGTGCCC
>JGI20157J14317_10004565_pt1 | contig 10628 bp, 9 predicted proteins | sample COG_07_FD_14317 | JGI IMG/M metagenome (IMG submission 14317)
CGCTACGCGGCTATCCATTTGGGCGGCCGCTTGTTTGTAGAGATCCACGTCCGAGCCATTTTTGGGGTAAACGTAGGTGTCGGGAAAAAACCGTCCCTCTGGATGCACACCAGGCCGACCAATGCGCGTCATCAGCTCAGCGTCGCTGAGACTGTCGGTATCACGGCGCAACGTAGGTGCGCTAGCCAGGGCTTGGCGCATCTGCGCAAACGTCCACCCCTCAACGATGGTGACCCGTCGTGTCGCTTGTTTGCCCGCGGTCAACATATCGAGCAAACCGCGCGGGGTTAACCCCGGCGCGATCTCATAACTACCCGCCTTGATCTGTGTGGCCTCACCGGACCAACGAAACCACTCAAAAAGCACCCAACCGGGCACCGTCACTCCCGACGCGCTCAAGTCCTTGGCAACCGATAGCGGCGTTGCATTGGGCTTGACCTGCAGGTCGATTGCGGTCGCCCCCTTTAACAGCGTCATAGGCAATGGCTGCGCGACCCACCACACCACGGTGGCGGCACTCAGCAGCACCACGAACAGGCCGAGGACGAGACAGCGTTTGATAAGACGGAACATAGCCCTCAACTATAAACAAAGGAAGATAATGCTACGGTATCCCTGTAAATAAATACGCACCTCATTGCCGCTATGCCCATACCAACTGCCACGACTCAGCCAACCGCACCCACTCCCTACCCCCCTGTGCACCTCAGTGACTGGGGCGTGCTGTCGGTCACCGGTGACGACGCGTGTACCTTTTTGCAAGGGCAACTAACGAATGACGTCGCCCTGATGCCCGTGGCCACGGCCTGTCTGGCGGGCTATTGCTCGGCCAAAGGGCGGTTGCTAGCCAGCTTTGTGGTCTTAAAGCGCGCGCCCAATGATTTCTTGTTGCTGCTGTCCAAAGATCTGCTGGAACCAACGGCCAAGCGGCTAAAGATGTTCATCATGCGGGCCAAGTGCACCCTCGCTGATGAGAGCGCCAATTGGGATTTGCGAGGCGAACAAACCGCTGAGACCAGCGATGCGTTGCACCAGATGCCTGCGTGGTCGGTGGTGTTCGAGAACACGGAGACACTCATTCGCTTACCCAGCGCCAACGTGGCGCAGGGCGTTCGCCTGCGTCCAGCGGAGCCGTCGTCTGACGCGTCTGTGGTGTCTAACGAGAGCGATGCGAGTACCGCCTTGGCGATATGGCATTTCAATCGTGCGTTGAGCGGCGTCGCCATGGTCGTCAGTGCAACGGTCGAGAGCTTTGTTCCCCAAATGCTGAACTATGAATCGACGCAAGGGGTGAGTTTCAAGAAGGGCTGCTATCCGGGTCAGGAAATCGTGGCACGCAGCCAGTTCCGTGGCGCCATCAAACGACGCGCCGCGGTGTTTGTCGCGGCGGACCCATCGCATAGCCTCGCCTTGGCCGTCGGGCAAGAAGTGTTTGCACGTGACGAAGACGGCGTGTGGCAGGCCTGCGGTCTGGTCGCCGCGGTTGGCTACAACCCTCAGCTGGCGGCGTGGGGGCTAACGGTGAGTCTGCAACTGACCCACGCCAATGATGCCCTGACTGTGGGCAACCCCGATGGCATTGCACTAACCCCTCAGCCGCTACCCTACGAGATTTTGCTGGATATTTAAGTCCATGTGCACCATCGCATTTGCGCTGCAGCCAACGCCTGCAATCGCGTTATTGGTGGCGGCTAATCGCGACGAGACCCGAAGCCGCCCCACCCGTTCGGCGGGCGTGTGGCGTGACGAGGCAGGCCGCCAGATCTTGTCTGGACGCGACTTGCAAGACGGCGGCACATGGATGGGGTGTGCGGACAACGGGCGCGTCGCCCTACTGACCAACATCCGGCCAAGCGACGCTGCGCCGCGTACAGTCGCCAGAAGTCGTGGTGAGCTGTGCGCCAATTGGCTGCGTGGCGGCTCATTGGCTACGTGGCGTGCCTCGCACCGTGGCGACGATTTTGGCGGTTGTAACGTGGTGCTCGGCACGCTTGCACCATCGTCCGATGAGCCGGCTTGGTGGTTCCTGCGCAACCAAGTAGGCGCACCCACGGGGTCTGATGGGCCGCCACAGACGCTGGACGAGACGGGGTGGCTTTCCCGCCCCTTGGGGCCGGGCACCTACGTGGTCTCCAACGACAACCTAGACACGCCGTGGCCTAAAGCACTTGCCATGAAAGAGGCGATGCGCTTAGCCACGCACGCATTGCCAACGCGGGGTGACGCATGTGATGGGCCTGCGCCGGAGACACAGCAAGCCTTGCTTGCTGCGTTACAAGATCGCCAAACCTATGCGCCAACCGAGCAGGCAATGGGGCCGTTTGATCACGTGGGATTGACCGCTCTGTCAGCCTGCTTTGTTGACTGGCAGGCACGCGACTACGGCACGCGCAGTAGCAGCTTGCTGTGGGCCACCACATCGCAGTTCACGATGCGCGAGTGGTGCTACGACGCGACGGGAATGCCAATGGTGGGCGGGGGTGCGGCACAAACCTTGGCTTGTTTACCCACGACGCCGCGCTGACCCCACTGCGCTCGGCGACACCGGTGCGCCTCTTTCGGGCGTCACGCCGAACTCATGAGGGCGACAATGCTTTTTCCATATGTACGTGTGGAATGCCTACCTCGTCAAAGGGCTCGCCAACCACCTTGAATCCCAGGCGCTCGTAAAAGCCTTCGGCGCTGCGCTGCGCGCTGAGTTTGGCTGTGTGGTCGCCACGTGCCAACGCCGCGTCACACAAGGCGTTCAGTACCTGTCGTCCGAATGACCCGCCACGGATAGCGCGTAGCACCGCCATGCGGCCAATCTTTGATACACCGTCCTCTGAGGGTAACAAGCGGCCCGTGGCAATGGCTTGACCCAAGCGGTTTTCAACCACGGCATGCAAACAGTGGGCATCCGCCGCATCCCACTCGTCCTCCACCGCGATCCCTTGCTCCTCTACAAACACCGCCTTGCGCACCGCCGCGGCCGGTGCTTGCAACGTGGACCAATCCGCTAGATGGAGCTGCGTGACGTTTTCGCCCGCCTCGTAGTCGTTAATCAGTTGTACCAAGTTGGCCGGTAGGGCTTGGCTACTTTGCGTCTCAGGGTCCGCGTAAACATAGACCATTTGCCCCTCGGTCAGTAGTTGGCCACTGCGCCAAATGCCAGACTCAAACGTCATAGAGGAGCGACCCAGCTTGACCCGGCGCAAGCCCACGTCTAGCGTGTCTTCATATATCGCCGAGCCGTGATAGGTGACTGACGTGGTTTTAAGGAAAACGTCACCACCAAGTTGCGCCATGGCTGACTCGTAGGGCAATGCCAATCGACGCCAATAGGCGGCCATGGCCATATCAATGTAGGTCAGGTAGTGCGCGTTGAAGACAATTTTNTGCATGTCTACTTCGGACCAGCGCACACGCAGGCGCTCGATGCAGCGNAAATCAGTTTGGTTCATGGTGTTAAGCCTAAGCGAAATTCTGCTTATTATTTGTTGCGCGGCGTAACGCAGGTGTCACAGTTGCCACAGTTGCCATGAACCGACGCTTACCGGCTTGTGGGCGTAGCAAAAGCGCTCCTAGAAAAAGCATTTCTCAGTGCCCTCCCCGCATCCTGATGGCATTGCTTCGCCTCTGGCACCGCGCGATCCCAATTAATAAATCCATGGACCATCCCGCGGTAGATATCTAAATCAACGGCCACCCCCGCCGCACGCAACGCATCACCAAAGGCGATGCCTTCATCCACCAGCGGATCACACTCAGCCAACCCAATCCAAGCCGGCGCCACCCCACTATGGTCATCAGCCAGCAAAGGGGCAAAACGCCAATCCGTGCGCAATGCCCTGTCTGGAATGTAATGATTAAAGAAATAATTGATGTCGGCCTCCGTAAGAACAAAGCCCTCAGAAAACCGTCGGTGCGATGGCGTATCTTGATACGCACCCGTACCTGGGTAAAACAAGAGTTGAAGCGCCAACGGTCGGCCATGATCGCGGGCATGTAACGCGCACGCAGCCGCCAATGTCCCGCCCGCACTGTCGCCGCCCACCGCGATCGATGCGCTGTTGCGCAACAAATCAGGGGCCAGTTGATCGTGGTTTTCCTGTACCCACGCCAGCGCGTCAAACGCATCATTGACAGCGGTTGGGAACGGGTGTTCTGGTGCCAAGCGATAGTCTAAAGACACCACGGCACACCCGCCAAGGTGTGCGAGTTGCTGACACAGTTCAGCATGGGTCTGGCTACTCCCAATCGTGAATCCACCGCCATGAAAATAAAGCAAAACGCCGTTGACTGCCCCATTCGGAACCCACAGCTTGGCTGATAGAACGGCACCGTCACGAGCCCCAATGTGTACGGTACGCGCCACCGCCATCGGTGGTGCAGGGGCAGCCAAGACACCGCCTGCTCGCTCATAAAATGCACGTGCCTGCTGCGCTGTGAGACGATGAAGTGGCGGATTGCCCGCTTGCGCCATGCGCATGATGAGGTGACTGATTTGACTGGAAAGCATGTGGCCCTCAGAAAACGATTGCGGGCCCTGTGCGCACCAGCGCAACGTAGTCGCACCGGTAACATGTGGCTGCAGGTTAAAAACATAAAGTCTACGCAGTTATAGTTTGGCAAACAGCATAGGACGCCCAATGGCATTAATTAAATACATCACCGACGTAGAAATCGCTTTTGGCGCGATCGAGAAACTCCCCGAGGCCTGTCGCGCCAGCGGCATGACCAAGCCGCTGATCGTGACCGATGCGGGCGTCAAAGCAGCCGGCATCTTGGCAACCGCCATTCAAGCCATGGGCGATATGCCCCACGCAATTTACGACGGCACGCCGAGTAACCCGACGGAGGCTGCCGTGCGCGAAGCCACCGTGATCTACAAGCAATCGGGCTGCGACGGCCTGATCGCGCTCGGTGGAGGTTCCAGTATGGACTGCGCCAAAGGCGCTGCCATTACCGTAAGCCACGAGGGTCCACTGAAAACCTACGCCACCATAGAAGGCGGCTCACCCAAAATAACCGCCAAGGTTGCACCGCTGATCGCAGTCCCCACCACTGCCGGCACAGGCAGCGAGGTCGCGCGCGGCGCCATCGTGATTGTTGACGACGGCCGTAAGCTTGGTTTCCACAGCTGGTCGTTAGTCCCCAAAATGGCCATTTGCGACCCGGCTCTCACCGTTGGGCTACCGTCCGGCCTCACGCCGCCACCGGCATGGATGCCATCGCACACTGCATGGAAACATTCATGGCCGCCCCATACAACCCGCCAGCCGATGGGATTGCACTGGACGGTTTGACACGGGGATGGGCAAACATTCAAACCGCAACGGAGGACGGTAGCAATCAAACGGCGCGACTGGAAATGATGAGCGCCTCTATGCAGGGCGCCATGGCCTTCCAAAAGGGCTTGGGATGCGTGCACAGCTTAAGCCACAGCTTGGGCGGATTGAACCCGCGCCTGCACCACGGCACCTTGAACGCGATGTTTCTCCCCGCAGTCATTCGGTTTAACGGCAAGGCCGACAGTGTGCGTAACCAGCGACGCATGCAGCGCATGGCCTACGCAATGGGGTTCGGTGATATCGAAGATGCGGACTCCGCTACAAACACCGTCGCCAACGCGGTGACCAACATGAACCAACGCCTGAAGCTGCCGAGTGGCTTGGGTGAAATGGGTGTTACCGAGGCTGATTTTGCCGCCGTCATCAAGGGCGCAATGGCCGACCACTGTCACGGCACCAACCCGCGCATCGCCACCGAGGAAGACTACCGTGCCATGCTGCTAGCCGCGATGTAGGGCGCACGTTGCGCGCGCTACAGTGGCTTCACCAACCTGGGGTTGGGGTTGCTGAGCCACTGGGCAAACTCATCGGCCAGCTGTTGGCTGGCATCAGCGGCCTGTTGCCAGACACGTACGCGCGCGTCGTAGTCATGGGCGTAATGATTGAAGTCATGTCGGTCTGGTAACTTCCCATTTGGCAAGGTCTTGACCCAGTCTGGGTTCGGCGCTAACACCACCGCGTTGCGTAAAAAATCTGTCGCGTGGTGTCGCCATTTCAGCGACTTATCCAGCCAACCTGGCACCACCGCACGTTGAAAGTGCGGGTACAACACCACCTGATCTCTTGGGGTTAGGTAGTTCAGGTGGAGGTGGTAGTCTGTAATACCGCCGTCCCAGTAGGCCCCCGCAGGCGCCCCCGGAATATCATGCACGGCCTCTAGAACAAAGGGTATCGAGCAACTGGCCTGTAACGCTGCCATGAAATTTGACTCGTTCAAAACCACCTGTTCCGTCCTGAGGTCATGGGAGTTGAACGGTAACTCTCCCGCAGATGAAAAAACGATGCGTTCCAACCACCGCCCCAGAAACCGCCTGTGTAGCGCGTTGCCACAAAAGGCCGCCGCGTATCCGATGGGTGTGCGCCAAGGCCCATCACGATGCAAGATGCCGCGACCATGACTGGTAAACAGGTGTAACCGGAAGCGAGATTGCGCCAATAAGCCCGCGACACGACCGCCGTAAAACGTCTCTAAACTATGGGCGAATGCCTCACTCACCTGCTTTGCGCTGGGGCGTTTGCCGTTAACGAAGTCAAACCGTTGTCGGATGTAATCGTGCTCTAGCGTTTGGAACCCCGCACTTGAATCCGGTAGACAGGCGGTGGCCATTCGCCACGCACCAATGGAGGCGCCCAACAGGTCAATGGTCTGATCAGCGCTCACCAACCAGTCGCCAAAAATGAACCGATCAAGGCGCGTAAGGGTCAGGCCCTTGGGGCCGCCAGCGGCCGCAGAAATCGCTGAAACATGACGGGCGGTCAGACCGTCTCTTTCGATCAGGGTGTGCGCATCCGCCCCCGCGTAAATCTGCAATGCCTTCATGGTTAGCTTAGGGGCGTTGGTCGGTGGATGGTTTTTTCCACAAATTGATATCGCCGTCTTCGGCAAACACATCGATAGACTTAATTTCTTCCGGCGTGAAAGCGGTGTTGCGCACCGCCGCGACCAGCTCGGTAATTTGGGCCGGGCGACTTGCACCAATCAGGGCAGACGTGACCCGTGCATCACGCAACACCCACGACACGGCCATTTGCGCCAAACTCTGTCCGCGCCCCAAAGCGATCTCGTTGAGTCCACGAATCCGCCGCAGGTTCTCTGCGCTGACATGGCCTGCTTGCAGGGAGTCACCACCCGGTCTGTGCATGCGCGAATCGGCGGGGATACCGTCGAGGTAACGCCCTGTCAACAACCCTTGCGCCAACGCACTAAACGCAATGCAACCCACACCCTCGGCTTCCAAAGTGTCTAGCAAACCGTCTTCAATCCAACGGTTTAAGAGACTGTAAGACGGTTGGTGAATCAGACAGGGGACGCCCATTTCCCGCAGTAATCGACTGGCCTCTTGCGTCTTTTGTGCAGAGTAACTAGAGATACCGACATACAGCGCCTTACCTTGTTGGACCGCCGTCGCCAGCGCGCCCATGGTTTCCTCCAGCGGGGTGTCGGGGTCAAATCGATGCGAGTAAAAAATGTCAACATAGTCCAGACCCATGCGCGCCAAACTTTGGTCCAAACTGGCCAAGAGGTACTTGCGTGAACCACCACCAGAGCCATAAGGCCCAGGCCACATATCCCAACCCGCTTTGCTTGAGATGATGAGCTCATCTCGGTAGGGTTTAAAGTCACGCTTCATGTGCGCGCCAAAGTTGGTTTCGGCGCTTCCGGCTGGTGGGCCATAGTTGTTGGCCAAGTCGAAGTGGGTGATGCCCGCATCGAAAGCGGTGCACAACATCTCACGCTGCGTTTGCATGGGCGTGGCGTCACCGAAGTTATGCCACAACCCCAAGGTCAGCGCGGGCAAAGCCAAGCCGCGTGCTCCGCAACGGCGATAAGGCATACGGCCGTCATAACGGTCGCTGTCTGCTGTGTACATAACTGACTCCCAGTTCGGGGCGACGCCACCGTGGCGTGTCACCCCTAGGTGATGGTGAAAATTTATTAGCGTTTGGTCTGTAGGTTCTGCAGCTTTGAAAATGCGGAGGCCATGGCAGATGGCGCGACACCGGCTGACCCGCTCTGGCGCTTGTCCCCTGCTGGTTTAGCCCGTTCACGGTGCGAGCGATCGGCATGCTCGAACCGGTTGTCGCGCGCACCAGAATGCCCGTCCGCCGGTGTCGCGTCGCGTTTCATGGTTAAGCTGATGCGCTTGCGCGCGGCATCGACCTCCAGCACTTTCACCGTCACAATATCGCCTGTTTTCACGACCTCGTGGGCGTGCGTGACAAACTTATTACTCAACTGGCTAACGTGCACCAAACCATCCTGATGCACACCGATGTCCACAAACGCACCAAACGCTGCAACATTGCTCACGGTACCTTCNAAAATCATGCCGACTTGCAGNTCCTTCATGTCCTCTACACCGTCGTTAAAGCGTGCNACCTGAAAGTCTGGGCGGGGGTCACGCCCCGGTTTTTCCAGCTCAAGCAAAATATCACCTACCGTGACCTCGCCGAAGGCATCGGTCGCCAAGGACGCGGTTGAATGCGACGCAGCAAGGCACTCTGGCCCATCACGGCATCGACAGACTGCCCAATTTGCTGCAACAAGCGCTCGACCACCGGATAGGTCTCCGGGTGTACGCCCGTCATATCCAGTGGGTTTTTGCCGTGACGTATCCGCAAAAAACCAGCGCTTTGCTCAAACGTCTTCGCCCCCAGACCCGCCACATCCATCAGTTGCGTGCGTGATTCAAATGCACCGTTCTCATCTCGCCAACGAACAACCGCCTTGGCCACGGTCGGGTTCAGCCCGGAAACACGGGTCAACAAGGGCGCGCTTGCGGTATTCAGATCGACACCGACGGCGTTAACACAGTCCTCCACGACCGCATTCAGCTGTTTAGCTAAATCAGTTTGGTTGACGTCATGTTGGTATTGCCCAACCCCAATGGATTTGGGCTCAATCTTGACGAGTTCCGCCAAGGGGTCTTGCACGCGCCGCGCAATGCTTGCAGCGCCTCGCAAGCTCACATCAACATCGGGAAGTTCTTGGCTGGCATACGCGCTCGCGCTGTAGATCGATGCCCCCGCTTCGCTGACGACCAATTTCTGTACCGCAGCGACTCCCCCAGCTGCGTTTTCCGACGTGTCGCGCGCCAGTTGCTTAATGACATCTGCCGCAAGCTTATCGGTTTCACGGCTCGCGGTGCCATTGCCAATGGCGATGAGTGCGACCTTGTGTGTACGGCACAACTGCACCAATGTGTGCGTCGCACCCTCCCAGTCCTTGCGTGGTTCATGCGGGTACACCGTATGGGTCGCAACCAGCTTACCCGTCTCGTCGACCACAGCCACTTTCACGCCCGTTCGAATACCGGGATCTAGACCCATCACGGCCTTGGTGCCCGCTGGCGCGGCCAGCAAGAGGTCCCGTAAGTTATCGCCAAACACCTTGATGGCAACCTGCTCTGCCGCCTCGCGCAGTTGGGTAAAAAGATCGCGTTCCAACGAGAGACTTAGCTTGACCTTCCACGTCCACATCACCGTGCGCTTCAGCAAGTCATCGCCGAGGCGACCGGCATGACGCCAGCCAATAGACTGGGCGATTAGTCCCTCCGCCGGACTGGGCGTACCCGGTACAAGCGCCTCATCAATCACTAATTTGGCATCCAAAATTTGAAGGCTTCGTCCTCGAAACACCGCCAACGCGCGGTGTGATGGCACACGCGCAATGGGTTCTTGATAATCGAAGTAATCACGAAATTTTGCCGCGTCCGCGCTTTGCTCGTCCTGACCACTTGCCAGCTTGCTTTGAAAAAGACCATTGCCCCAAAGCCAGGCACGCATAGCGGCTAACAAGTTCGCATCTTCTGCCCAGCGCTCACTCAAAATATCGCGCACGCCATCGAGTACCCCGCCAGTGGTCGTGAAGTCAGGGTCCCCTTCCACTCGCTCAGCCAACACAAACGGCTTGGCGGCCTCATTGGGGTCCAGTTCAGGGTCTGCAAACAGGCTGTCAGCCAACGGCAACAGCCCGGACTCTATCGCCATTTGCCCCTTGGTGCGACGCCGGGGTTTAAACGGTAAGTAAATATCCTCAAGCGCTTGCTTGGTTGTCGCAGCCTGTAGGGCGGCGCGCAAGTCGTCGGTCAGCTTGCCCTGTTCGTCTATGCTGCGCAAGATGGCCTCACGGCGATCGTTGAGCTCGCGCAAATAACTCAGACGGGCCTCGAGCTCGCGCAACTGAATGTCATCAAGCCCACCGGTCGCCTCTTTTCGGTAACGTGCAATAAACGGCACCGTCGCACCGCCATCAATCAAATCAACAGCGGCCTGCACCTGCTCGGGTCTAACCTTAATCTCTGCGGCAATTTGCGCAACAACTTCAAACATGGCAATCCATCAACAAGGGGGTAGTACAGGCATGGCGGTCCACGGAAGACGCCAATCGGAGAGCCTTAACGGCCGCGAATGGACCTAGGACCCCCTGAAGTTTGCCACAACCGCGACGACCGAACGCCGATCGGCGCCTCGGTTGGTCAGATTGCGTCAGCAGTTGCTTAGAGGGCTTAGGCTGCGTTGTCGCGCAGCGCTGCGCGCAGCTCTTCGCCAATATGTGGGCGGCTAGCAAACGGG
>JGI20157J14317_10004573_pt1 | contig 10622 bp, 10 predicted proteins | sample COG_07_FD_14317 | JGI IMG/M metagenome (IMG submission 14317)
CCTGCAAAATCGCGGCCGCCGATTGCGCCTCACCCCTCAGACCCAAAGACAGGTAGCATTCGATCAAACGATATAAAGCTTCTGGAGTTTGTTCGGTCATACGAAACTCTTGCACCACTTTGCGAAACCGATTGACGGCGGAAGTGTAATATCCGCGCTGTAAATAATATCGACCAACTTCCATCTCTTTGGCCGCCAAGAATCTGAAGGCCATGTCAAATTTTTCTGCCGAATCTTTTGCATATTTACTGTCAGGGTAACGCTCAATCAGCAGGCGCAATTCTTGTAAGGCCTTGACGGTCACGTCCTGGTCTCGGCCAACTTCCGAGATTTGATCATAATAGCTCAACGCCAAAATATACTGCGCATAGGCCGCGTCTTCAGCGGCAGGGAAGAAATCAATGTAGCGTTGCGCCGCGCTGCGACTGTTTTCATAGTCTTGATCTTTGTGGTAACTATAGGCCTGCATTATGAGACCACGCTTGGCCCATTCTGAATAGGGGTAGAGCCGTTCAATCTCGCTAAAATACTTCGCGGCATCCTGTGGACGCTTCTTCGCGAGCCTATCCTCAGCCAAATCGTAAATCTCTTTAGCCGAATAGGTATCAATATCGATTTTCGGCTTACTTTTCAGCGCGCTGCATCCTGAAATCGCAACTGTCAAAAAACAAAGAAGAATCACATAGTGAGACCGCATGGTTACCCTCATCCTTAAGTCACAGACAGAGTTAGCACAGAAATATGTGTGGCAAAATGAAAGAGTTTAATTTTTTACCCACAAGCGTGCAGCTATGCGTAAATACGCACATCTTCTTGAGCCAATCCTGCTCCGGGCAGGCGCTCGGACATTTGCGCATCACAGTCCACCCTGCGAAACGCACCGGGTTGGCTAAAGAGCTTGCGCAGCAGCTTGTTGGTCAGCGTGTGACCGGCACGCCGCCCGACATAGCGGCCAATAATCGGGCCGCCCGCAAGCGCAAGATCGCCCATAGCATCCAACATTTTATGGCGCACCGGTTCATCAGGATGACGCATGCCGCCAGGGCTCAAAACATCGGCGCCCTCAATCACAACCGCATTCATCAATGTTCCACCAAGAGCCAAACCGTTGGAGCGCATCACTTGCACATCAGAATTTCGGCAAAATGTCCGGCTATCGCAGAGCTCATGCACAAAACTACCATTGGCAAGNTTGAGCGTTTTCGATTGCTGNCCAATCGCCGCNTCTGGAAAATCGATTGANAAATCCATCTCAATTCCNCCGAAGGGCATCAAAGCCGCATAGGCGCCATTCTCTTGCACTTCGACCGTTTGCAGAATTTCCAACACCTGAACAGGTGCCGCTTGCTCAATCAGCCCAGCCTTCAAGAAGCCCCGAACAAACTCCAATGCGGAGCCGTCCATAATGGGCACCTCTGGGCCGTCCAGTTCAACAACAGCATTGTTGATCCCACAGCCGGCAATCGCGGCCATGACATGCTCCACAGTCGACACGCCCAGACCATCGGCATTGACCAAGCGCGTGCACAGCGCGGTGTGGACCGCACATTGCCAATTGGCGGAAATATAGGGATCTGCATCAGAGACATCTGTGCGCCGAAACCAAATGCCCGTCTGCGCCGCCGCAGGCCGCACGCGCAGCGTCACGTCACGCCCGCAATGCAGGCCAACGCCCGTGAAAACCACTTCTGATTTCAGTGTTTTTTGCAAAAGGACCTCAGGGTTTGAACGAAAACGGCTGCCGCATCGCTAGTTTGTGTGCCCGTTTTACGCAACTCACAGTTTGCAACCATTTGAAACATCCCCAAAGAGCCATCAGCAACCAAACGCCTTCTGCGGTCTAAAAACAAATAACTTATTAATTTTACGCATGAAAAAGGCGCCTTTTGGCGCCTTTTTGCGATTCACTGTGATTTTTGGATCAATTGGCCTGTCGGCGTAAAAACGCCGGTATCTCAATTCTCTCATCCGCTTCATTGCCGGTCTCATCACCTTCATAGCTCTGCTGACCCAGGGAAGGTGTAGACGAACGCGCCTCGGAAGCCGGTGAGTCGCCCTGCCCCGTCATGCGATTGATCAAAGAATTTATCCCAAATTTACCTTTGGCCGGTGCCGCTGGCTCCCCGAAGCCACGTGGCTCTGCGGACATGCGCGGCTCCGCCGTCTCTGGCACGCGCTCTACAGCTGCGCGCAAGCGCGCCATGGCTTCTGGCGTTGGCGTTCCGGGGGCCGCCGGAGCAAACGCTGCCGGAGCCTCAGGCTCGGGCACAACAATTTGCTCAGGTTCTGCCAATTGCGGCTGATAGGCTGGCGCGGGAATTTCATCCTGGGCAGTCTCAGTCGCAGCAAAGCTGGGCGCTTCGGTCTCAGTGTCAAATGGGAACTCCAGAGCAACAGGCTGCTCTGCTGTGTGATCCGCTTCTGGTGCTGCATCTTCCATCGGTGCTGCTGCGCGACGAGATGGTAGTGCCGAGGCATGATTGGATTGATCGGCATCAATGCCCGTGGCGACCACAGAAACCCGCATCACCCCTTCCAAGGTCGTATCCAAAGTGGAGCCGACAATAATATTNGCGTCTGGATCGACCTCTTCGCGAATCCGATTGGCCGCTTCGTCCAACTCAAACAGGGTCAAATCGGCGCCGCCAGTGATGTTGATCAAGACGCCCTTGGCGCCACGCAGGCTAATTTCATCCAGCAAAGGATTAGAGACCGCTTTATCAGCGGCTTCAACCGCGCGGTTTTCGCCGCTGGCCTCGCCTGTTCCCATCATCGCCTTGCCCATTTCGTCCATAACGGCGCGCACATCGGCAAAATCAAGGTTGATGAGGCCTGGACGCACCATCAGATCTGTTACACCTTTAACACCCTGATAAAGCACATCATCTGCCATGCTGAACGCATCCGTAAAGGTGGTGCTTTCATTGGCCAGGCGGAACAGGTTTTGATTTGGAATAATAATCAGCGTATCGACAACTTTTTGCAGCGCTTCAACACCCTCTTCTGCCTGACGCATGCGTTTGCTGCCCTCAAACTGGAAGGGTTTGGTCACAACACCCACGGTCAAAACGCCAAGCTCACGCGCCGCTTGCGCAATAATGGGGGCCGCCCCGGTGCCTGTCCCGCCGCCCATGCCCGCAGTGATAAAGCACATATGCGCCCCGGCCAGTTGGTCTACGATTTGTTCGATGCTTTCTTCAGCAGCCGCAGCCCCAATGGTGGCTTTGGCCCCAGCGCCAAGACCTTCGGTGACTTTCAGGCCCATTTGGATTTTCACCGGCGCTTTCGATTGCTGCAAAGCTTGCGCGTCGGTATTTGCAACCACAAATTCAACGCCCTCAAGCTCTTTTTCAATCATATTGTCGACAGCATTACCGCCTGCACCGCCAACACCGAAGACCGTGATCCGGGGTTTCAAGTCGTCTTGCTCGGGCATGGTTAAGTTTAGAGCCATAATTTTATCCACCTGCTTTGTCCGCACTGCTCTGCGGCACACACCTATTTTTAACGATTGTAACGCCAGTTTTGACTCGCGTCACGAAAAAAGTCTCTANTTNTACAAAATATAGCATTAAAAACTCCNCAATACGCTAAATTTTGCTACACGCCATAGGGNCTTTTACCAATTATTCCGAAACCAGCGCAGCGCGCGACGCANAGGGCGCCCTACCATTTGTGGTTGTGGCACCTCGAAATCCCACCATTCATCTTGCGGATGTGCCGCATTGAGCGCCAAGCCCACCACACCAGAAAAAGCCGGTCCAGTGGCCGCTTGCGGCAGGCCCTGAACCCGAATAGGGCGCCCAAGGCGCACATGTTGGCCCAATATACGCGCCGCCAAACCATCAAGCCCGGGGATCTGACTGGCCCCACCGGTCAAAACGATTTGTTTTCCCGGCAAGTTATCAAAGCCAGCCGCATCAAGCCGGTCACGGACATCTTCAAGAATTTCCTCAATCCTTGGGCGAATAATTCCGATCAGTTCTGATCGGCTAACTTGACGGCGATCATGTTCCCAATCGCCGCTGTTGCCGCCCGTTTCAATCATCTCACGATCATCCACCTCCATGGCCATCGCGCCCCCGTGCAGGGTTTTGAGCCGCTCTGCCGAAGCGGTTGGAATTTGCAGACCCATGGAGATATCGCTGGTGACATGATCGCCGCCCATACGCACGCTGTCGGCATAAATCAGGTGTTTTTTGAAGAAAACAGAGACACCCGTCGCGCCGCCGCCCATATCAATGCAGGCCGCACCCAGCTCTTGCTCATCTTCAACCAAAGCTGCATGTGCCGAGACATAGGCCGAAGAGGCCACGCCGGCCAACTCAACATCACAGCGTTTCACGCAGTGGTTGAGGTTTTGTATGGCACGCTCCTCCACGGTCAAAATGTGCAAATCAGCGGACAGATTTTGCCCAACATGGCCACGTGGATCGGCCATCCAAGCGCGGTCATCCAGAGTGAAATTAATCGGCTGCGCATGCATCACGGCACGGCTTTCGCCAAAATCTGGCAGATCGCAGGCGGCCAACACCCGACCAATATCCTGCGAATGCACCGCATCATCCTCGATCGAAACCTCGCCAAACACCCCATAGCTGCGCGGTGCCCCACCGGAAAAACAGCCAATCACGTGATCCACCCGCACCAGGGCCATTTTCTGAGCGGCTTGCAGCGCGGTGCGGATCGCCCGTTCGGTCTCTGCCATCGACTCAATTTCACCAAAGCGCATGCCCCGCGATTTGGTGGTGGCCGCACCAATCACCCGAAAGCTCGATTGCCCGGCCATGGAGCCAATGACCTCACCTGATGAAATTTCGCTCGGCCCATCAAACCGTAAAATCAAACAGGCCACTTTTGAGCTGCCGACATCCATCACCGCGATCACACCGCGTTGAATAGCGGTGGTGCGCAAAGCACGCATGGCCCGTTGGGCTTGGTAAAGATCATTCATTTGGCAAACTCCGAAAATGTCACGCCCTTAACCTGCTTCAATCCCGCCAGAGCNTGCGGACGTAGACGCAAAGTAGGTCGGCGTGGATTGCGAAAATCCATCATCAAGATATCACGCTCAAACAGATCCTGCGCCGCNCTCAGCACGAGAACTTGCGCCAAAACAGGATCAGGATTGGNTTCTGGCAGNGCAATTGTTTGCCCATCAAGCAGCACCACATCCCAGCGCCGCTCACCAATGCGCACCAAACCGCGCAATCTATCGACGACCGGCNCGGCGGTCTGCAGCAAAGCCCGTGCCTCCGGCAGGGCCTCCAAAGCCCCCTCTCCGGCAATTAAAGGCAGATGCGCAAAATCAGCGCGCCGCTCAACCCGGCGCAACACCTCGCCCTGCGACGAGACCAGTTGCAGGCCCTCGACTGTGCGCCAAATGAACTCTGGCGCAATTTCGCTGACCTGCACCGAAAGCAAACCGCCGGGGGATGCAATCACCGCGCATGCTCCACCGAGGCGATATCCATGATCCAGCGGCGCATGGCCTCAAGATCCAATTCAAAAGCACTGATGGGAAAGAGATCGCCAAATTCTGTCCGAATTTCCTGGGCCAAGAGCGGCGATGCGCCCTCAATGGTCAAGGTTTGCAATTGGTGCACCGGTTGGTTTTGCACGCTGACCTGTGCCTCTTGGACCAAACCGCGCAGATAGGCCCGATTTTCATCATGAGACAAAAACATCCAAACCAAACCCACAATTGAAACGGCTGGCAGCCCCACCCGCACAAAGGCGCGAAAAATCGGTGTGAGCCACAGGCGCTGCATCCGATAGCTCAGAACCGACGGTGCCGGATCCACCGCAACATAGGTGTCCACGCCACGTTTTGGCGCAATCAGTCGAGGGGGTGCACTTAACGGTTGCATGAGGCATCCTCCACCAAAAATTTGCACAAATCGGGAAAAGAAATACCCACCGCTTCAGCCTGTTCTGGCGAGAGCGACGTTGGTGTCATACCGGGCTGGGTGTTGGTTTCCAGCAGGACCAAACCATCCAACCCGCGGCCCTCGTCCCAACGAAAATCTGTGCGCGAGATTCCGCGGCAACCCAAAACCTCATGCGCTTTCAGCGCATAGTCCAAACATGCCGAGAAAATATCCTGAGGTAAATTGGCCGGCACGATGTGCTGAGACCCGCCTTCGACATATTTCGCATCATAGTCATACCAGCGATCGGTCAAAATATCCGTGACCGTCAGAGCCCGCGCGCCCAATACGGTTGTGGTCAGCTCACGGCCCGGCGCGAAGGCTTCCACCATGACCACATCGGGCATATCATCCGACAGGGGCGGCGGGGAAAGCGCGCCCTCTTCGACCAAATAGACCCCAACAGAGGATCCTTCATTGTTAGGTTTAATCACATAAGGCAGTGCCATCGGATGCGTCTTGCCCAGATCTGCGCGTGCAATCAACAAGCTCTCGACGACCGGCAGGCCTTCGGCGCGGAAGACCTCTTTGGTTTTTTCTTTATCCATTGCCAGCGCTGAGCTGAGCACACCTGAATGCGTGTATGGAATTTGCATCCATTCCAGCACACCCTGCACACAGCCATCCTCGCCCCATCGACCATGCAGCGCGTTGAAGACCACATCGGGCTGCACCCGCTGCAAATCGGCAACGAGATCGGCGCCCGCATCAATCTCAACAACCCGATAGCCCACCTGCCGNAANGCNGTGGCGCATTCTTGACCTGTCGACAGGGAGACCGCGCGCTCNGCGCCTAGCCCACCCATCAAAACGGCCACAGTCTTGGGAGTCCTGCTCGACATACCCACTGTTCTCGCTCAATATTTCGCCCTCTTTGGGGCTTTTGTTGCCGCGATTTGAATCGCGTTTAATCGTCCNTGGGGTCTCCGACCCTCATTACTTCCCACTCTAACGTCAAACCACTCTTATCGTAAACCTTTTTTCGCACCAATTCCCCCAATGCTTCNAGATCTTTTGCCGTGGCCNTNCCCGTGTTAATTAAGAAGTTGGGATGTTTAGGTGACATTTGCGCCCCGCCCAGCTCAAGCCCTCGGCATCCGGCCGCGTCAATCAAGCTCCAAGCCTTAAGGTCGTGGATATCATCGGCCTGACCTGTCGAACTGAATCCGGCCGGATTGCGAAAGGTGCTGCCCGCGGTACGGTCCTTGGTGGGCTGTGTCTCATCACGCTTGGCCAGTTGCGCCGCCATCTTTTGATGCAGCCGCTCCGGCTCGTCCCGGCCCAAAGCCCGCAAGGTGATATCGGTGATGACCACATCTTGCGGCAAATCACTGCTCGGTAAGAAAAACCAAGGGTTTTCGCGTCATAGGATACCGCGCGGCCGGCTCGATCATAGCCACTTGCGCCGACAAAAGCATCAGCGATATATGACCCATAACAGCCGGCGTTCATCTTGAGCGCGCCGCCCAGAGTGCCAGGGATCGTGCGCAGAAACGTCAGATCAAGACCGGCCTCCGCCGCTTTGCGCGCAACATGGCTGTCCAAGGCCGCCGCACCGCAATGGATCCTATCACCGTCCATTTCAATCGCGTTGAAACCGCGCCCCAGACGGATCACCACCGCCCGCAACCCGCCATCCCGTACGATCAGGTTCGACCCAACGCCCATTGGAAAAATCGCATTTTCTTGTGGCAGTTGCGCCAAAAATTCGGCCAAATCCTGCCGATCAGCCGGTTGGAACACCGCATCCGCGGCCCCCCCCACACGCAGCCATGTGAGATCCGCCAAAGAGCGGTTCAGCGTCAAGCGCCCGCGGGGAGTTGGAAGAGTCATCATCTGCGCCTTAGTTAAGTCTCTTTGCTTAGACCGGATCATGGCCGCCAAGTCAAAGCCGTTAGGTCAAATCACACTGTACATCTGTCCCCCAAAATGATCCATCCTAGGCCCATCGATCTGAGGAGACCGCATGCAACGTCTTTGGCTGGCCATCACGCCTCTTTTGTTCCTGCTGCTTTGGTCGGCGGGGTATGTCGTGGCCAAAGTGGCCCTTGTCGATGCCGCCCCCATGGCTTTGCTGGCTTTGCGGTTTGCGGCCGTTATTGCCATAATGGCGGCCTTATTTGCGATCTTGCGCCCACCGCTGCCCAAAACCCTCAGCGGTTACCTTCATCTTGGGTTTGTGGGGGTCTTGATGCAAACCGTCTATTTCGGCATGGCGTATTTTTCCTTTGTCAATGGCGTGGCCGCTGGCACCGCGGCGCTCATCTTCTCCTTGCAGCCCATTTTGGTTGCCCTTTTGGCGCCGCGCTGGACCGGCGAAGCGGTCAGCTGGCTGCAATGGTTTGGCCTTGCGATTGCCATGGTCGGCACCCTCACGGTCATCGTCGCGCGTCTGGAGATTGGGCCGCCGCCGCTGGCCGGCTTTGGTTTTGCCGCATTGGCCTTAGCCGGCATAACCCTCGCGACCCTTTGGGAAAAACGCTTTGGCTTGTCGCATCACCCGGTGAGCGCCAATTTGATTGGCTATAGCGCCGGGCTCCTGGGGCTTTTGCCCTTTCTGAACTGGGCCGAAATTGCCGCGGTAAATTGGACGCCATCATTCTATTGGGCACTGGCCTATTTGGTCATTGGAAATTCTGTGGTGGCGGTTGGTCTTTTGCTGGCTATGATCCGCGCCGGGCAAGTCTCTCGGGTTTCGACCCTGCTGTTCCTGGTCCCGCCGCTGGCCGCTTTGATCGCTTGGCTGACCCTGGACGAGCCAATGCCTCTTTTGGCTTGGGTTGGTCTTCTCGTGTCAGGTGGCGGGGTCTATCTGGCAACCCGCCCCAGCAAGGGTTCCGCCTAGCGCTTATTCAACCTCACCTGCCAGCCCATGCGCCCAAGCAGAGATCGAGCCCGCCCCAAGGCAGATTAACATATCACCCGGTCTGCATTGCTCGGCAAGAAACGCGCCAAGCGCTGCTTCATCGGCAACCGCAACCGCGTTGCGATGCCCGTGATTGGTCAATCCAGCGACAAGGCTGTCACGGTCCGCCCCCTCAATGGGCGCCTCGCCTGCGGCGAAAATATCCGTGATCCCAACCACATCTGCATCATTAAAACAGGTGCAAAATTCTTCGAACAGTCACTGAGACGCGAGTAGCGATGCGGTTGATGCACGGCCATGATCCGGCCCGCATGTGATTGGCGTGCCGCTTTGAGAGCGGCGGCAATTTCCACAGGGTGATGAGCATAGTCATCGATAACCGTAACCCCGTCAATTTCTGCCACCCGCGTGAAGCGGCGATTAACGCCCTTGAAACTGCGCAGGCCATCGCGGATCGTCTCCGCGCTCATACCCAAATGCAGCGCCACGGCCACCGCCGCCAGAGCATTCGAGACATTGTGATCGCCCGGCATTGGCAGGGTGCAATCGGCAATCACCCGACCATCACGCAACGCCACATCAAAAAACGCCGCACCCTTTTCATAGGCGAGATTGACAGCCCGCACATCCGCTTGGGCGTTGAACCCATAGGTCATGACCCGGCGATCGGTAATGCGACCGACCAAAGCCTGCACTTCGGCGTGATCAGTGTTGCAGACAGCCAAACCATAAAATGGGATATTATGCACAAATTCGAAGAAGCCCTGGCGCAGATTGTCGAAACTGCCCCAATGCTCCATATGCTCAGGATCAATATTGGTGACCACGGCAATGGTCGCAGGCAGGCGATTGAATGTCCCGTCACTTTCATCTGCCTCAACGACCATCCATTCTCCCTGGCCCGTGCGGGCATTGGATTCAAACGCATGAATGACGCCGCCATTCACCACCGTCGGATCAAACCCACCCGCATGCAGCAAGGTTGAGACCATCGTCGTGGTGGTTGTCTTGCCATGGGTGCCGGCCACGGCCACATTCGACTTGAGCCGCATCAATTCCGCCAGCATTTCTGCACGCCGCACCACCGGCAAGCCGGCCTTGCGCGCCTCATCCAGTTCAGGTTTCCCGGCTTGATGGCTGTGGAGACAACAATCACCTCAGCACCGGCCAAGTTCTCAGCCCTCTGCCCCAAAAACACGGTGGCGCCCAAACGCTCAAGCCGCCGGGTGATCTTTGAGGCTTTCAAGTCAGATCCCTGCACCCGGTATCCCTGATCCAAAAGAACCTCGGCAATGCCGGACATGCCAATGCCGCCGATCCCCACAAAATGAATCGCGCCAATGTCGCCGGGCAGTTTGGTTACTTTATTCATCACGTCTCCCAGGCCAAGGCCTCGATCATATCCGCAAGGGTGTTTGCCGCTTCAGGTTTGGCGCAGCGCAACGCCGCCTCGGCCATGGAATGGGCTTGAGGGCCATTGGTTAATATATCTTGAATTTCAGCGGCCAAAGCCTCGGGCGTAAAGGCGTCTTCGGTCAGAAGCCGCGCGCCCCCCGCCGCGACCAATTCGCGGGCATTGGCGGTTTGTTCATCACGAATGGCTGCCGCCAGCGGGACAAAAATCGACGGGCGGCCAATAACGGAGATATCGGCCACAGAAGAGGCACCAGAGCGGCTAATCACAAGCTGCGCCTCACTCATGCGCTCGGGAATGTCGTCGAAAAACGACCGGACATCGGCGCGTAGCCCCATATCGTCAAAGGCCGCCTGCACCCGCGCGCGATCCTCTTCGCGGGCCTGTTGGGCAATCCGCAGGTTGTTGAGCA
>JGI20157J14317_10004576_pt1 | contig 10619 bp, 10 predicted proteins | sample COG_07_FD_14317 | JGI IMG/M metagenome (IMG submission 14317)
TCAGTAGTTAATGCTCTCATTATTGGAGGTTGAATTAATGGAACAAGTGCCATATAGGAGTATGCTGCAACAGCTATAGCTCCAAGAAGCTCTGGTGCAAGGATTGAGGATACATATATTGCAGTTGGGCCATCAGCTCCGCCAATAATTCCAGTTGCAGCTGCTTGCTTTAGAGTAAAAGTAATAATGCCGAATTGATCAAGTAAGAGCGCTCCTAAGACAGTTGCAAAAATACCGAATTGTGCAGCAGCGCCAAGTATTAAAGTTTTAGGATTCGCCAATAGAGGACCAAAGTCTGTCATAGCCCCAACACCCATGAAAATCAACAGGGGTGCAATCCCTGAACCTATAGCAACATTGTAAAATGTATATAAAATTCCAGCCTTGTATCCCATATTGAGAGCCAGATTATTTAATTGATTTAATTCAATATATGAGGCGGTTTTAATGTAACCCTCTAAATTTATTAGTTCAATATTAATGATTGCAACAAGAGCCTGAATATCCTCAATATTATTCTCATACAAGAGCCTCTCAATCGGACTTAACGATAGTCCAATCTCAGGAATATTAGTGAGAATGGCTCCAAAACCAATTGGAAGGAGGAGTAATGGTTCAAATTTTTTACTTATCGCTAGATATAAAAGAAGAAGGCCAACGCAAAGCATTAAAACTTGAGGCGTTGTGATGCTAAATATGCCGAAGCTTGAAATTATTTCATTAAATGACATCTATACTATCTCAAATAAAGAGTCACCAGGATTTACTTTATCACCTTGTGAGACATTGATAGCGCATATAGTTCCTGATTTCGGTGGTTTGATAGCAGTTTCCATTTTCATAGCTTCTAATATAATAACAGCATCATCCTCTGCGACTTCATCACCTACTTCAAACTCTACTTTGAAGATATTTCCGCCCAAAGGAGCATTGATCGATAAACCATTTTGTCCTAACATCTCTTTTTTTACATTCTTATTTATAGATGCCAAGCTATCTGAAGAATTATGAATTATTGGATCCATATTTTTGGCATACTCAACATTATAATTTTTACCATCAATAGAGACTTTATAAATTTCTGATTCAGTCTGAATAAACTCTAATGGCTCTTTTTCAAAGAAATCAGCATTACCTTTATTTTTAAAAAATGTAGTACCAACTTCTGGAAATAAGGCATAAGTTAAAACATTCTCATCACTATTACTCACCTGAAGAGACTCAGATTTTAGAATTTCATTAAACTGCTCTTTGATCGACCCAAACTCATTATTGGAGATTAAGTCTGCAGGTCTGCAAGAAATAGGCTCGTCATTTCCAATTGCTTTTTTTGAAGTTCTGAGGAAACCTCTGCTGGAGTTGCTCCATACTCACCTCTAAGCACTGACTCAGTTTCATTAGTTATAGTAGAGTATCTTGAGTTACTTAGAACATTTATAACTGCTTGAGTACCTACAATTTGCGATGTTGGTGTAACTAATGGAATATACCCAAGGTCTTTTCTTACCAAAGGTATCTCTTCTATAACCTCATCAAATCTCTCAATAGCATTTTGATCCTTAAGCTGGTTCTCAAGATTTGTAAGCATTCCTCCAGGAACTTGAGAGGAGATAATTCTTGCATCAACTCCCTTAAGGGAGCCTTCAAAAGATGAGTATTTTTCTCTAATCTTTTTGAAATGGTTTGCTACAGGAACAAATTTATCTAGATCTAATCCAGTATCAAAGTTTGTATTCTCTAACATACCAACAACTGTTTCAGTTGCTGTATGTCCATAAGTCATACTCATAGTAGATATCGATGAGTCTATATTATCAACACCAGCCTCTATGGCTTTAATAATTGTTGGAGTAGACATCCCAGTTGTTGCATGGCAATGAAGATGAATAGGAATATCGATAGTTTCTTTCAACTTAGAGATTAACTCAAATGCAACATAGGGTGTTAAAAGACCTGCCATGTCCTTGATAGCTAAAGAATCTGCACCCATATCTTGGATTTTGTTTGAAAGCTCAATCCATCTCTCTATATTATGAACTGGACTAGTGGTATAGGAGATAGTCCCTTGCGCGTGACCATTATGTTTGAGAGTTGATTTAATAGCTTGTTCAAGATTGCGCACATCATTCATGGCATCAAATATTCTAAAAACATCTACCCCGTTAATCTTAGCTTTTTCAACAAATCTATCAACAACGTCATCACCATAATGCTTATAGCCAAGCAAATTTTGGCCTCTTAAAAGCATTTGCTGTGGGGTCCTTGGCATCAATTTTTTAATTTTTTGAATTCTTTCCCACGGATCTTCGCCAAGGTACCTTATACAAGAATCAAACACGCTCCGCCCCAAGATTCTACAGACCAATATCCAATATTATCCATTTGCTTGAGTATTGATTCCATATCTTCAAACCTAAATCTTGTTGCAAGCAATGATTGATGTCCATCACGAAGTACAACCTCGGTAATGCCAATTTTTCTGTTTGTGTCATTCATATTAAATCCTATCTCCAATTTCTTTAATAATTCTCATATGATTAGTATTTATTTCACCCAATGCACTGCCTTTAGAGTCAGGCAGGTCATCATTTTTTTTATTTAGAATTAATGCAAAAAAGTTTATTGAAATGATTAAAATACATAAGAAAAAGAAGACTGTAAGCATTCCAGCTAGCATTAGCTCAATACCTTGTTCAAGTAATTTAGACATTTGCATATATTAATTTTTGAAAGATTTTACCTCAACATTATATATTAATCACTGGAAATAATATACAATTAGGACATATTAAACTAATAAATGTAAATTATTTACAAAAATAGATTATGAAAGTAGCAATTAATGGTTTCGGTAGAATTGGTAAGAACTTAACTAGGCAGCTAATTGAAGCAGATTGTCTTGAGGGCGGGGATGGCAATCTTGAATTGATTGCTGTTAACGATTTAGGTAATGTCGATGCTAACGCGCACTTATTAAAGTATGACTCCATCCATGGAAAGATAAGTAATGCTATTTCAACAATTGACAGCAAGATTGTTGTTGATGGTAAATCCATAAATTATATTTCAGAAAGAGATCCCAATAATCTTCCATGGGAGGAGCTTGGGATAGACGTTGTTTTTGAATGCACAGGCCTATTTACCTCAAAAGAGGCTGCTAGCGCTCATATAAAGCTGGGGCTAAAAGGGTTATAGTTTCTGCTCCTTGTAGCGGTGCTGATAAAACAATAGTTTTTGGTATTAATCATAATAAACTTGGTTTAAACGATAAGATTATTTCAAATGCATCCTGCACAACCAACTGTCTTGCACCCCTAGCCGATGTAATACATAAAAATTTTACGATAAAAAGTGGTCTTATTAATACAGTTCATGCTGCCACGAATGATCAGAGCCTTTTGGATGTTGCTCATTCAGATCTTTATAGGGCAAGAGCTGCCTCTGCGTCAATAATACCCTCCAAAACAGGAGCAGCCAAAGCTATAGGATTAGTTATTCCAGAGCTTGAAGGAAAGTTAAATGGAATGGCTACAAGAGTACCTGTATTAAATGTTTCTTTACTTGATCTAACATTTGAAACAGAAAAAGATTTTACTGAAGAAGAACTATGCCAAGTCCTAAAAGATGAGTCTGATACAAGACTTAAAGGAATACTCTCCTATAATGAAATTCCTTTGGTTAGTTCAGATTTTATGAATGAAACAGCATCATGTGTCTTTGATGCAAATCACATAACAAAAATAGGAAATCAAACAAAAATACTTGCTTGGTATGATAATGAATGGGGATTCAGCAATAGGCTAATCGATTTAGCAATCCATATTTCAAAGATGGCTCAATCTGAGTTGCAAAAGTCTGCATAAAAGAAAGCTATACAAGCACTATTTTCTTTATCTTTTTTGCATTAATATGCGAATATATTTTTATACATAATAATTATGGATTTTAGTAGAACAAAAATAATATGCACCATTGGTCCAGCAACAAGCTCAATGCCTGTGCTAAAAAGCCTCTATAACAATGGGATGAATGTTGTCCGTATTAACATGTCTCATGCAACTCATAAATTTGCAAAGTCTGTAATTGATAAGGTTAATAAAATAAATTTAGACCCCAAGTCTAAGCACGGTTCTATTGGTGTTTTATTGGACACACAAGGCCCAGAAATAAGAACTGGAGACACTGAGGTTCCAGTAGATCTTAAGTTGGTGACGAAGTAACTCTAACTGTCCGTGATGAGATAGATGTAGAGACTTCATCTATTAAAATTAACTATAAAGATCTTATTCATAGTGTAAATAAAGGATCAAAAATAACTGTCGATAATGGCCTTATTAACTTTAGTGTAATTTCCAAGGATGAGGAGACACTTCTTTGTAAAGTTATTGATGGAGGCACCCTAGGATCTAAAAGACACGTAAATTTACCTGGAGTAAGAGTTAACCTCCCATCAATTACTTCAAAAGATTTTGATGATATAAGTTTTGGTATAGATAACAATGTTGATTTTATTGCGCTTTCTTTTGTTAGAAATAAAGAGGATCTTGAGGAGCTACAAAAAATATTAGATAAAAGAAAATCGCCAGCAAAAATAATTGCAAAAATTGAAAACCAAGAGGGGTTGGATAATATTCATGATATTTGCATAGCATCATGGGGCGTCATGGTTGCAAGAGGTGATTTGGGAATAGAGACCAGTTTAGTTGATCTTCCAAATATACAAAGAAGAATTATGTATGCTTGTGCTAAATGGGGAAGAAGATCAATAGTAGCAACACACTTGCTTGAATCTATGATTTCAAACCCAACACCTACAAGAGCGGAAGTTACAGATGTAGCTAACGCTATCTATGAAGGCGCTGATGGAGTATGCTCTCTGGCGAAACAGGAATTGGGAAATATCCAAAAGAATGCGTGAATTTACTTAAATCTATAGCAGTAAAAACTGAAAAGTTTAGAACTTTAGGGTATGAATCAAACCTAGTGCCACATTCAGATTGGCAACATATAGGTGTAACTGCTAAAAATCTAGCTGAATCTATAAATGCTGACGGTATAATAGCAATAACAAGAACAGGAAAAACAGCACAATATATCTCAAATGCAAAACCATTTGGGATACCAATTTTTGTTTTTACTGGTAATAAGTCAACAAATAGACAGCTATCTCTTGTTGGATCTACTATTCCTTATTTTTTAACTGGACTTTCCAATCATGAAAAAACACTCCAAAAAGTAACTAAAATTCTTAAGGAATATTATGGAAATAAAAATGGAGTGAACTTAAAGTTTATAATGGTCTCAAGCATATTTTCAGAGGAGCACTCTGAAGCAATTCAAATAATTAATATATAAAATGTTTGATACTTTTATTGAAAGTACGATATTGATGTTTGTTGCAATTGATCCCATATCACTTATTCCGATTTTTGCTGGTCTAACAACCGGTCTCAGTAATGATCAAATTAGATCAATATACATTAGAGCATCTATAGTTTCTCTTATTGTTCTATCTTCATTCTGGCTTTTCGGAACAGCAATATTGGAAGTGATGAACATAAGTATGGATTCTTTTAGGATAATTGGAGGACTTTTTTTAATAGTAATTGCATTCCAAATGGTGTTTGAACAAAGGCAGGAGAGACGTCAGAATACTGCAGATACAGCCATTGATGATGAAACTATTAAGTCAATAGCAATTTTTCCTTTGGCTATCCCTTTGATAGCTGGACCAGGAGCAATGGCCACAAGTTTATTGCTATCAAAAGAGGAGTATGAAAGTATTGCCGATGCAGCAATATCATATTTACCAATTTTTACAGTTCTTATTTTTGCAACACTTGCTATGTGGCTATCATCTAAACTTGCTTCCAAGCTTGGCCCAACAATAATCACAGTTGTTCAAAAAATATTTGGTTTGTTGCTTGGAGCACTAGCTATTGAATTTGTTATTACTGGAATACAAAACTCATTTAATTTGGTTTAACTATAAATATGATTTCAAAAAATATTGTTAAAATCTTAAAACAATCTCTTGCTAAAGAAGGCCATGCTAGTCTTTTGGTGTGCGGCGGCAGCAGTCCTTTAAAAATTTTTCATGAACTTAATCAAGCCAAGCTTGATTGGAAGAATATAACAATTTCTCTTATTGATGATCGTATAGTAAATAACGATCACCCTGATTCGAATGAATTTTTAGTAAAAAATCATCTTTTAAAAAACTTAGCTGCTGATGCTAAATTCATTTCATTAAATAACGATCATGAGTTATTGCTTAAAGATAGAAAGAGATTTGATGTGGCCATAATTGGCATGGGACCAGATGGACATTTTGCATCTTTATTTCCATCCATGATCTCAACCACAAACTATCTAGACCATTTTGCAGACCCAGCAATTATTTTAACAGATTTGATAGGCAGTCCTGAATACATGAGAACATCTATGAATCTTTCAATGATTCTTAAAACAGAGAATATATTTGTTGTAATTCCTAACGAAGATAAGCTTAATATTCTAGAAGATGCAAAATCTAACAAGCAGTTACCAATGTTTTATCTTTTAAATCAAAAAATTAGACCAATAAATATCCTAAAAGTCTTTTAAACTCTGGTTTTTTCAAGGTTTGAAATTACCTGATCCTTTTTATCATCCATATTATTGCCAAAACAGGCCGACACCGTTGCTGATAAGATATCAATAATTGCTAAATGAGCTAACCTAGAGGTCATTGGAATATGAAGATTGTTTTCTAAAGGAGCATGAATATGTAAAACAACATCTGAAAGCTTTGCTAGCGGAGAGTCTTTTGATGTTAGAGCTATAGTTTTAACGCCATTGCTTTTAGCAATTTTTGCAGTTTTAACTATTTCAGTAGTCCTACCAGTAAATGAAATTAACACTAGAATGTCATCCTTATTCATCATTGAAACTATCATGCGCTGGTTTATGTAGTCTGTATGTGCAACCACCGGAATACCAAATCTAAAAAATTTATGTTGTGCATCTAAAGCAACAGGACCTGAGCCACCGAGTCCAAAAAAGGTAATACTTTTTGCAGAAGCCAGCATAGCGGTTGCTTTATCAATAGAGTTAGGATTAAGATTTTGACCAACGCTCACAACGGTAGATTGAATATCACTCATCACTCTTTTAACTAAGTCAGGCGTATCTTTATCTACATTAAATCTATCTATCAACATTCTATTGCTTGTTGAAAGCTCTTGAGCTATTTGAATTTTAAAAGAGGGGTAGCCATCAAAACCTAATTTTTTACAAAATCTGTTAACTGTTGGAAGGCTTACATCTGCTTCGCTCGATAATGCAGAAATTGATTGATTGATTACTCTAGAAGGGTTCGATAAAACTATTGAAGCAATTTTTCTCTCTGATTTGCTGAGTTGGGTTTCTCCATTAACTAGATTGTCTAAAATCACTATAAGTACCTATGAAATATTTGTAATATATTTACATATTTACATAATTAATACAAATTTTGTATATTATTAACAAGGTTTGAGTTAAAATATGTTCAAATTTTTAGGAGTGATATTTTGAATGAAAATGATTTAGATCCTATTGAAACGCAAGAATGGCTTGAAGCTATTAACAGTGTTATTGAAGAAGAGGGTATAGATAGAGCTTCATTTCTATTATCAAAACTTGCAAATAAATTAACACAAGAAGGAGCCATTCCTTCATACAATTTAACAACACCATTTAGAAATTCTATTCCAGTTAAAAAACAAGCGTCTATGCCTGGTGATCTTTTTATGGAGAGAAGAATAAGATCTTTAATTAGGTGGAATGCATTAGTCATGGTCTTAAGAGCAAATAAGAATGATGATGAGCTTGGTGGACATATTTCAACATTCTCATCTGCTGCCACTCTTTATGATGTTGGCTTCAATTATTTTTTTAAAGGTTCAGATAGAGAGGGTTTGGAAGATTTAATATATTACCAAGGCCATTCTTCTCCGGGTATATATGCAAGAAGTTTTCTTGAAGGACTTTTAACAGAAGAAGATCTTGATAATTTTAGGAGAGAGGTTGAAAAACCTGGTCTATCATCATATCCACATCCTTGGTTAATGCCTGAATATTGGCAATTCCCAACTGTTTCTATGGGTCTTGGTCCAATTATGGGAATATATCAGGCTCATATAATGCGTTATCTCTCTGCACGTGGACTTGTTAAGAGGGATGATAGAAAAGTATGGGTTTTTTGTGGTGATGGGGAAATGGATGAGCCTGAATCAAAAGGAGCTATAGCTTTGGCTGGCAGAGAACAATTGGAAAACCTTATTTTTGTAATTAACTGTAATTTACAAAGGTTGGATGGACCCGTGCGAGGTAATGGAAAAATTATACAAGAGTTGGAAGGGGTATTTAGAGGTTCAGGCTGGAATGTAATTAAAGTTGTTTGGGGTAGGATGTGGGATCCTATTATAGCTAAAGATAAGGAAGGAAAATTACAAGAAATTATGGATGCGGTTGTTGACGGAGAGCTCCAGAATTTTAAAGCTAAAGGTGGCGCATATACAAGAGAAAATTTCTTTGCTAAAGATCCAAGTGTTCTTGAGATGGTTGAAGATTTAACAGATGAGGATATCTATCGATTGAATAGAGGTGGCCACGATCCTTATAAGGTTTATGCTGCATATCATAAAGCAGTTAATTCAAGTGGCGCACCTACAGTTATTTTAGCTTTAACAACAAAAGGTTATGGAGTTGGATCAAGAGAGGCGGATAATACTACTCACCAAGTAAAAAAACTTTCACTTGATAATATTAAATCTTTTAGAGATAAGTTTAATATTCCAGTAAGTGACTCAGAAATTGAAGATCTTCCATATGTAAGGCCTGCAGATGACTCTCCAGAAATACAGTATCTTAAAAAAACAAGAAAAGCTCTTGGTGGGTCAATACCGAAGCGAAGAGCTATTTCAAAACCTCTTCCAAGTCCAAATGAAACCGTTTTTAATAGTTTCGATAAAGGCTCTGGTGAGAGAAAAATTTCTACAACTATGGCAGCAGTCAAGGTTATAACTGATCTGCTTAAAGATAAGCAAATTGGTGAAAGAGTTGTTCCAATAGTGCCTGATGAAGCAAGAACATTTGGTATGGAGGCATTATTTAGGCAGGTTGGAATTTATTCATCTGCAGGCCAAAATTATGAACCTGAAGATGCTGATAAAGTTATGTGGTACAAAGAATCAAAAGATGGAGTGATGCTTGAAGAGGGGATTACTGAGGCTGGTGCTTTTTCAGCGTGGACTGCATTAGCAACTGCATATTCAAATTATGATTTTCCAATGGTCCCTTTTTATCTATTTTATTCTATGTTTGGTTTTCAAAGAATTCATGATCTTGCATGGGCTGCCGGTGATGCACAAGCAAAAGGTTTTTTAATCGGAGCAACATCTGGAAGGACTACTCTTAATGGAGAAGGACTCCAGCATCAGGATGGCCATAGTCATATTCTTTCATCCACTATACCAAACTGCCTTTCATATGATCCAACTTTTAGTTATGAGATAGCGGTAATAATCAAAGATGGCATTCAAAAAATGTATATTGAAAATAAAAATTATTTTTATTACATAACTACTATGAACGAAAATTATGAACAGCCTGAAATGCCAGAAGGTTCAGAAGATGGAATTATCAAGGGCTTATATAAATTTGAAACATGTACCAAGCCGCAAGTAAGGCTAATCGGTTCAGGTTCTATATTAAGGGAGTCTATCAAGGCTGCAGAGTTACTAAAGAAATATGATATTAAATCAGAGGTTTGGAGTGCTACAAGCTTTAATCTATTAAGAAAAGATGGAATGGAAACTGAAAGAGAAAATCAATTAAATCCAACATCAGAACCAAAAATTCCGTATGTTTCCGAATGTTTAAATGATAAAAACTTACCTATTATTGCTACAACTGATTATATGCGATCCTATGCTGAACAAATCAGACCTTATATTTCTAGTCAGTATATTGTTCTTGGAACAGATGGATTTGGAAGAAGTGATTCGAGAGAAAAACTAAGAGAATTTTTTGAAGTTGACTCAAGTAGTATCGCTAGGGCTGCAGCATACTCTTTATACAAAGAAGGCACTATTGATAAAACATTGCTTGAAACAATTTATAAAGATATGAATATTGACTCCAATAAGCCTAACCCTTGGGAGGTTTAATGTCTGCAAATACCATAATAAACCTACCTGATCTTGGAGACGTTGAAGAGGTAGAGGTTATTGAGATTTCTGTAGAGCCTGGACAAAAAGTAACATCAGAAGATTCTATTCTTGTTTTAGAGACAGATAAAGCTGCAATGGAGATACCAGCATCAACAAATGGAATTGTTAAATCAGTTCTTCTTAAGGTTGGAGATAAGGCTGAAAAAGGGATGCCATTTTTAGAAATTGAAGAGGAAAATATTGATAAAATTACTGACCCTGATATTAATGCAACTGAGGAAGAAAGCTCAATTTTATCCAAAAATGATTCAGAGAATCAATCTAGTAATGAAATAGAACAGATAAGCGAGCTCCAAACAATTAACCTACCTGATCTTGGAGACGTTGAAGAGGTAGAGGTTATTGAGATTTCTGTAGAGCCTG
>JGI20157J14317_10004597_pt1 | contig 10598 bp, 10 predicted proteins | sample COG_07_FD_14317 | JGI IMG/M metagenome (IMG submission 14317)
GTTATTACATCGCCAACCTCTGCTGTCGGAGGAGGAACCTTACTTATGGAGATGGCTGATCTTAATAAAGTTAGGGTAAGAGCCTTAATTGATGAAATTGATATTGGAAAAATAAGTATTGGCCAAGAGGTTACCCTTAAAGTTTCTGCGTACAGAGACAAAAGATTTACAGGAGTTGTGTCTAAAATTGAACCCATGTCCAAAATTGATCAGAACGTGACTACTTTTCCCGTGTTAATAGACATAGAGAACAAAGACAATCTATTGTTGATTGGAATGAACACAGATGTTGAGATTGAGATCTTAAATGAAGAGGTGGCATTAGCTTTACCAGCAGGTTCCTTGCGTACCAGAAAAGACGTTGTTTCAGTAGCTGGACTATTAGGTATCAAGGAATCAGATTTAGAGAGCTTTCTATCCAAAAAAGTTCCTGGAGAAAATTTCGATACTTTTATAGTGCTAAAAAAAACTAACAAAGGTGCTCTTCCATTTTGGGTAAAGGTAGGCAAGACTGACTTAAACCATGTTGAGGTCAAGGGCGGTATTACCGAGAAAGAAATTGTCTATGTTTTACCTAGTGAAGGCTTAATTAAGTATCAACAAAGATTCTCTGAGCGAGTCAAAGGTCGATTTGGATAAAATATGATATTACAAGAATCTATCTCAACTGCCATCGATGCAATCAGAGCAAATCTTATGCGCTCATTGCTCACAACCATAGCTATTGTTATTGGAACAGCTTCAGTCATTGCCATGGTAGGCATAGGATCGAGCGCGCAAAGAGCCATTGATGACTCAATCACCAATCTTTCAGCAAGAACTCTATCAGTCTATCCCTCCCGGGGCAGAGGTGCGCAGAAAGTAAATGCAACACCTTTAGTCATTAAGGATGCGGATGCCCTGATTAAAGACAAAGAAATTGCATGGCGTATTTCACCAGAAATTAGAGGAAGTAAGTCTTTGAAGTATGGAAATGAAAGTATCAGCATTTCTGTTATAGGTGCGCGAGAAAACTATTTAGACATTCAAGGATACGAGGTAGTGCAAGGAAGATTTTTTTCAGAAAGAGATGATCTTGCAAGAAAGAGAGTTGCCATTATTGGCTCCAGTGTTAGCACGGAATTAAAAACTTCTTCCAAGGCTTTGCTTGGAAAAGATATTGATAGGCTTTGCTTGGAAAAGATATTGATCTGGGTGGGGTGACTTTTGAGATTATTGGCGTCATGAAATCAGAGGGCTCTTCTGGTTGGTCTAACCCAGATGAGCAAATTTACATCCCATTATTCACAGCATCAGATAGAGTATTTGGTAGACAGAGAGTTGATTCAATTCGTGTTGAAGTGCCCAATACCTACTCACCAGAAGAAGCCATGATATCCATAGAGCGAGTCTTGAGAAGAGAGCATGATATTGGACCCGGAGAAGAGAATAACTTTCGAATAAATGATTGGTCTCAGTTCACTGATTTGCAAAAACAAGCAACCGCAATTTTTTCAGCTTTAATTATTGGGATTGCCGGGATCAGTTTGTTGGTTGGCGGCATTGGCGTAATGAACATTATGCTGGTTTCTGTTACAGAGAGAACAAGAGAAATAGGATTACGCAAAGCTCTTGGAGCCACTCATCAAGCTATCCTTCTGCAATTTATAATTGAAGCTGTGGCTTTATGTATTATCGGGGGGGTTGCAGGGGTGATACTTGGCTCGCTTCTATATTTGGTTATTGCTGTGTGGCAAGACTGGGTTTTTACTATTCCCTTCTCAGCAATTTTAGGTTCAGTTACTTTTTCTGCTTGTGTTGGCTTATTTTTTGGAATTTGGCCAGCGCGCAAAGCTGCACAATTAGAACCAGCAGTTGCATTAAGGTACGAGTAATTCATGCGTGTCTTGCAACTGCTGCCTGAACTCAAGTTTGGTGGAGTAGAAAGAGGAACGGTAGATCTGTCTGAGCATCTCACAAAATTAGGTCATCACTCAGCCGTAGTTTCTGCAGGTGGCGGGCTTACTGAGCAGCTATCTAATCATGGAGCAAAGCATTTCTCTTTACCTATAGCCAAAAAGAATTTTTTAGCGATTCAGCAATATAAGAATTTACGAGATATTTATCGTGAGTTTAAGCCCGATATCATTCATGTGCGCTCACGCTTTCCTGCTTGGATTAATCTTCTTGCTCTGAAGGGCCTGCCTTCCTCAAAACCAATTGTAATTTCTACGTTCCATGGGTTATACAGCAAGCCTTTTTACAGTAAATCTATGTCTTACGCCGATGACATTATTGCTATCTCAAAAACAGTTCAAGAATATGTCTTCAAAAATTATGATGTAGATCACTCAAGAGTCCACTTAATTTATAGGGGATGCGATATTAATGAATTCAATACATCCGCACCTTTAGAAGCTTGGTCTAATGCTTGGTACCAAGAATTTCCCCAAACAAGCAATAAAATTTTACTCACCTTGCCTGGAAGAATTACCGGATGGAAGGGCATAGAAGCCTTTCTAAAATTATTGAGTCAACTTGATCAAGCTAAATATCATGGTCTTATTCCCGGACCAGTTAATGAAAATAAAAAGAGATATTTTCAGTCTCTTCTCGCGCTGGTTAAAAAATATAATCTTGAATCAGCCGTAACTTTTTGTGGCGCAAGAACAGATATTGCAAACATATATAAAGTTTCAGATATTGTATTTAATCTTTCGTCCAAGCCAGAGCCATTTGGACGGACCATTATTGAGGCTGCTGCATGCGGAACTCATGTGATGGGTTGGAACAGAGGAGGCGTTATGGAATCTATTGGCATGATCAACCCTCTTGGGCTAATTGAGTTTGGAGATACGGATGCTTTAGCCACTCAAATTCCATATTTACTGCAATGCGCTCCACCTTCAAGCATCCCATCTAGTTTCACAAAAGAGAGATTGGTGGAAGAGACTGTTAATGTATACGAAACCGCTATTCAAAGAGAGAAATAAACTTCCTTGGTTTTAATGCAGGCATTTTCTAAAGAGTATTCTTCATGCATGGCTATTTTGATTGCACTAACATCTAATTGAGGCAGCAATGGAATCATTTCTTCTATTAGAGCTGTTAAACTCGTTTGATTGCCAGCCTCGGCCAATAAATCCTTAGGAATGATCTGAGGCATTATTCCAACATTGGTTCCAAGTACGGGTATATTGTGATTAATTGCCTCTAGGACTGTTCTGGGACCGCCTTCACGCAGGCTTGATACAATTAATCCGCTCGCATTTTTATATATATCTTCTATGGATTCATAAGAATGATCGGTAAGAATTTTTATTCGATCCGATAAACCTAACTTTTCAATTAACTCTTGTAAGGGCAAAAGCTCTTTTCCAGAGCCAATAATATTTAGCTCTTCTTTAATGTTTACCCAGGCATTGATCAGTAAATCGAACCCTTTGACTTTTTCTAATCTTCCAACCGCAATAACGGGACCGCTTCTTGAGGATGGAAGGCCTTGATGGGCTGGATTAAACCAATTAGGAATGACTTTGGCTTGAGGTATCTCTTTCACTACTTCCTTGTTTACCCCGATAACTGAGTCTGCATATTTTACAGATCTGTTATGAGATTTAAGACCATGAATGGTGGCTACAATTTTTATCCTATTAATTAGGCCAACCCATCCACCTATGGCACTGGCTTTAGCGCCATGACAATGCAAAATATCTACATGGTTTTTCCAAACAAAGAGAACCAGCTTAATAATATTAATTGGAGAAAATCTAGAACCCATTTTCGTTGAATGAGTGGGGACTCCGCTCATATAATTCACCAAAGATTTATCACACAAAATGACATGATCAGTCTGGCCATCCATTGCGGTAGCTAGCTCAAATACATGCTGCTCAATACCTGCAAATACTTTACTAGTAATTAAATGAGCAACTTTCATATTTTGTTATTAATTAAACCTTGAATCACATATGCAGTTTTTTCTACTTCTGCTAAAGGCTCTAATTCAGCAACAGGATGTTCCATTGCATGAACTTTGAGACCTTGTGTGGGTGTGTTAACAGTAAGAGTTCCAACCTGATGATTAGCCACCAAAGCATTGATGGCATTTCTAATTTTTGTGGAACCAGACTTCTTAGAGCGAACAAGGCGTTCAATCTGCATGACATAAGTTTTCCCTTTACATGAAAGAGCTTCAAAAACTAAGTTTGAGCTATCAGGCGTAACAAATTTTAGTTCTGAAGTCTGTAAATCTTCCTGAAAGGATTTTGCCTCAGGACTTTCAAAGTCTATAAAGGTGAAGTTTTGAAACTCTTCAGTCATGTCTTTTATCGCTTGGCTGAGTACAGAAGGGGTTCTTCGAGAGTTATAGATATGAAAGTGATGATGAGGATGTGTTGTAAGAACATACTCTATTTGCTTGCTAACAAGCCCGTCATCAAACTCATAATGCTTGCTCGAACCACCAAGCCCAATAATCCCTTTGTTTGGAGTAGGCTCAATCAAAGAAGTGGTGGCCAAAGAACCTTTAAATGCATAAACATTATTAGGTTTTTTAGTTGACGGATAATCATGCTCAGGTGCACAAATAAGATCAAATGCATTGGCATTAAATGAGGGTTTTAAAATCGCTACTGACAAAAGATTGGATGTTTGTTTCAGTGCTTTTTGTGTTTTAAGGATTTGTGGATAGGTTGAATGTCCGGCCCCAATAAGAAGAGTTAAGCTATCTTGTTGATTCTCAATAGGAGCACTGGGTAGAAAAGATTTCAACCAATCAAAAATACTTCTTTCTGGGCAATGTATCTTAGTAATAACCAGCTCATTCTCTTTAGACAAATCATCTAACAAGGCTTGCACTTGGTTTAAGTGACCAATTTTTGAATCTTGAAACCAATAAACATGCATAAAAACTTTTTCTCCATTTTCAGCAAACATAAAACAGCAGAATGAAAGAAAAGCAACTTATTTGAGTAAGCTCTTAGTGCATTCAAATTACATTATTGATTGTTGAAGCATAAAAGCAAAGCTTATATTAGTAATAACCACACTATAGAAAGGCTATAATTTAATGCTCATGTCACAAGAAATTCAACAAATGGCCAATGATCTTATTTCCCAGTATGGAGATGATGCTAAGGCTATTGCAATGCTAAGAGCAGCAGAATATGCAGCAAGCTTCAATGAAGCTGAATGGTTAATATGGGAATCTGTAATCTTAGAAATTGAAAAGATTGAATTAACTCCAGATTTAAATGGGTAAGATCAAGTTATAAAAAATAAACAAACCTTGTTTGAATAGCTGAATAATAAAAGGAGTCGAGCGGGAATGGCTACCCGCTCTAGCTGACTTTAGGGAAAATTTTTTAGAGGAAAATTTAATCAGCTTATCTATTTGACCAAGCTTTCTTTAGAAAGTTCATGCCTTTTTCTATCTTAGTGTCATCAGCATCAATAAATATATTATTCCACCAAACCCCAAGCCAAATCCCAGGGGCAATTCTTTGGTCTTTGGATCTTTGCTGATCACATACGTACAAATTGTTAGGCTGGAGCCAAGTAGCAGTATTGGCCCAATTGCTGATGCTCCAAGAATAGAACCTATGCCCGAGAGCAACAAGAAATCCCCAGAACCGATGCCGTCTCGTGATCTCAGCATTTTATAAAGCATATTAATTGAAAAGAGTAAACCGTAGCCAAAGAGTAAGCCTAACAAGGCATCAAGAGGGACAGCAAAAATCTCAAATCCAAGATTGGCCACTAAGCCAATCAAAATAAGTAAAAAACTTAATGGTTGAGATAACAGCAGTGTCTTGAAATCCATCAGCGCTTGAACGTAGAGGATCATAGCAATGACAAATATTAACCAAGTCACTGGATTTATGATTCCCAATAAATTGATCAAGCAAATGAGTAAAGCAGCTGTAAATATTTCGTTAAATAAATATGACATATCAATTTGCTTGCTGCATTTAGAGCATTCTCCTTTGTTGGCCAGGTAGCCAAAGAATGGAATCAGTTGCGTCAGACTTAATGGTGTTTTGCAAGATGGGCAAAATGATCGAGGCGACAGTATATTTATGGATTTATCTGGGTGTGGAAGCCTATAAATTAACATGGAGGCAAAACTTCCAACGCATCCACCCAGACTTAAAAATAGAAGATTCTCAAGGAATATTTCCACTTAGTTAAAACGTTATTTTTTCTTCGCTATAAACATGCATAGAACTAACAGTGCAATGGTAGGCATAGCATACAAGGAGACAACAAATAATTTATCTAACATTTTTTAAAGTCCTTTAGCCTTTGAATCTGGTCTTCGGGTATCACCAAAGCCATAAAAGAAGTTATTTTTTATTTCCAAGCTCTCCAAAGAGGTGCCTGGACCTGAGATATAGATGGGCTGACCGAAAGCTTCAATTGCTGAAGCATGTTCAGCATCAAAACCTTTTTCGAGCATTAATACATCAGGCTTCCATTGGTGATGAATTCTTGGAACAACGGTTGCATCGGAAATTTCCATTTTAAAATCTAAGGTATTCAAAAGAAACTGAAGAACTGCGGTGATTATTCTAGAGCCTCCGGGTGAGCCGGTTGCAATAATGGGTTTGTTTTTATGGAACACAATTGTTGGTGTCATTGAGCTAAGAGGGCGTTTAAAAGGCTCAATTTTATTTGCCTCACCTCCGATCAAACCAAATTGGTTTGGTATGCCTGGAGCTGATACAAAATCATCCATTTCGTTATTCATTAATACGCCAGTTCCATTAACAACGATTCCTGATCCAAAGCCTGAATTCAAGGTGTAGGTATTAGAGGTAACATTGCCGAATTTGTCTGCTACAGAAAAATGTGTGGTATCCATGCTTTCATGGGGCATGGCATCACCGGGCAAAATTTTATCTGAAGGAGTAATTTTATTGAGATTGATTCTGGATTTTATTTCCTTGGCGTACTCTTTGCTGATCAATTTAGCCACAGGAACATCGAAGAAATCTGGATCACCCAAATACTTTGATCTGTCGGCATAAGCATACTTCATGGCCTCAGCCAATAATGCTACATAGGTAGGCGAGTTGTGACCCATCTCAGGCAAGTTATAGTGCTCTAAAATATTGAGCATTTGTATAACATGAATACCGCCAGAAGATGGTGGGGGCATGGTCACTATTTCGTATTCTTTATAGTTGCCTCGAACAGGCTCTCTCCAAACAGGCTTGTAATTTTTGAGATCTGCTTTTGTTATCAGGCCATTGTTCTTTTGCATGTAGTCGGCAATTAAATCAGCAACTTCTCCCTCATAAAAACCTATTGCACCTTTCATGGAAATAGCCTCTAAGGTTTTAGCTAGATTGGGTTGAGTGAGAGTCGCATGCATTTCTACTGGGTAGTTAGCATAAAAGATGCTCTTAAAATTTTTGAATTTACTGAGTTTTTTGTAACGTCCATTGAGCGCATCTGCCATAAAAGGAGACATAGCAAAACCATCCCTTGCAAGAACAATGGCAGGTTCCAATAATTGATCCCATGGCAAGCTGCCAAATTTTTTATGAACCTCCCACATACCAGCAACGGTTCCTGGTACTCCTATGGCTAAGACTCCCTGTCTAGAGCGCATTTTATCAACCGTGCCATCTGCATTGAGATACATGTCTTTGGTTGCTGCGGCTGGTGCAATTTCTCTGTAGTCGATGCTGAAGCTTTTATTCAATGCGGCATCATGCATCACCATAAAACCACCGCCGCCTATGTTTCCCGCTCTTGGAAGGACAACTGCCAAGGCAAAAGCAACTGCAATAGATGCATCATATGCATTGCCCCCACTTTCTAGTATTGCGTGACCAACATCAGTAGCAAGGTAGTGCTGAGACACCACCATTCCATTTGCACCAACCTCAGGATGGACNATAGCTTGAGAGTTAAAAATTTTAGATTCTATCGCGCACGAGAAAATCATCATTGCTGAGAGTAAGAATTTCATGATTAAGTTAACAAGCCTCCGTCAACTCTTAGGTCAATACCATTTATATGCAGAGCATCCTCTGATGCCAAAAAGGCTATTGTACTTGCAATGTCGTCCGGAGATCTATTCACACCATCAACAGGCATAATTTTTTTTAGTAACCTAGTATCTATGTCTTTGGGAAGATTAGGATTTTTTGTCATAGGCGTATTGATTGAAGCAGGGCAGACACAGTTTACATTCAATCCTTTCACTCCATACTCTACGGCTAAAGTTTTAGAAAAAGCGCTAATTCCCCCTTTGGAAGCACTATAGGCGGCTGTCCATGCATGAGACCCTAGAGCGGCAGTAGAGGACACATTTACAATATAGCCTTTAGACTCAAGCAGCATAGGCAACCCAAAATTACACATAAAAAATGTCCCGGTCAGGTTTACGTTTAAGATTTTATTCCAATCTTCTATTTTTACTTCATGAGAATTATCAAATCGCAGAATGCCTGCAACATTGATCAAAGCATCTAAGGTCTTATATTCTTTTTTCACGGTTTGAAAGCAAGCCTGAGTTTGCTCTAAATTAGATATGTCTAAAACCATGGCCGATGAAGCTTTGTTTGTCAGTATATTTTTTGTTTCGTTGAGCTGATCCTCATTAATATCGGCAATGATTAACGTTGCTCCTTCTTGGTCAAGTCTCACAGCCGTTGATCTTCCAATGCCTGATCCAGCTCCGGTTACCAGCGCAATTTTATTTTTAAATCTATCCATTTAGTAGCCCTTAAATTTCTTGAATTTTATTACAGTTTTTGTTGTTCAGCTTAATTTTTCAGCAGCAAAAGATTTAGCCCATTTATAATTTGCTTTTCCATTTGGTGCTCTTTCAACCACATCTGAAAAGACAATAGATTTAGGAAGCTTGTAGCCAGCCAATCGTTCTCTAGCATTGTGAATTAGGTCTGCCTCTTTAACTGCTTGATTCTCTAACGTAGAAACCACCGCAACAATTTTTTGCCCAAAACGCTCATCTGGCAACCCAACAACCAAGCAATCAAATACCAACGGGTCCTTCTTTAATGCTTCTTCAACTTCTTCGGGATATATTTTCTCCCCTGCTGAATTAATGCAGTTACTTCCTCTGCCTAGCAGGATAATACTGCCATCAGCTTCAATCTTTGCGTAGTCACCAGGAAAACTATACCGAGTGCCTTTATATTCTCTAAAGGTTTCAGCAGATTTTTTTTCATCCTTGTAGTATCCAATTGGAATCATGGCCACATCTCCGCTAATTCCAAGCAGGCCTGTATCCTCTGAGCCTGCCTCAACAAGATCTCCGTCGTCTTTAAGAACAATCATTCCGGGGTTAAGCCTGAATTGAGCTGTTTCTGGTTTACTTTCCCTTGTACTTACAGAGGCCCCCATGCCTCCTTCTGTTGAGCCCATTGTATCCATGAGGGTCATATCATGATGTTCCAATAATCCCGCTTTTACTTCGGAACTCCACATCACACCGCTTGAGGTAATTTGATTAAGGGAGGCAAGGTCATAGGGCTGATTTTTTGTTGCAGCAACCTCCAAAGCATCCAACATAGGTCTAGCAAATGCATCTCCTACTATCACGATATTCGTTACATTAATTCGAGAGCATTCACGCCAAATCTTATCTGGATCAAAGCCTAAACCTGGAATGGTGGCAACAGCACCACCAAGATTATGAGGCACAAAACATCCTAGCCACATTCCAGTTCCATGCATTAAAGGACAGCCAACCAAGCTTACTGGCAATTCTTTTTTATTATTTAGATCAAGTATGTACTCATCGATAGTGTCTAGATCCTCTGGTAATTCATAACCCATAGCTCTAAGTGTTTTAAACATACCTTGAATAAACTCAGCTTGATTGTACATAACACCTTTAGGCATTCCTGTGGTTCCCCCTGTATAGAGCATATAGACAATATCATCTGGTCTATTCCATCGCTCCATTTCAGAGCACTGCTCAATTAAAGATGAGTAGTGCATGCAATTCTCTACAACCGAATCAGATCCATCAGCCACTTCAATCCATGCTTTTATCTTAGGAAGTAAATCTTTAATTTTATTAATTTGATCCCCGTAACAAGCCTGATAGAAGAGGGCTTCACAGTCTGAATTATCTAAAAGATAAAGTAATTCCTCGGACTTATATCGATAATTTACATTAATCGGAGTTCCACCAATTTTAAAAATTGAAAATTGTGCCTCTAAATATTCATTTGAATTGTGAAGGTAAAGACCTGCTTTAGAGTAAGTGGTCAAGCCGGCATCTATTAAAGCTGTTGCAAGCTTTGCAGAGACATTTTCATACTCGCCCCACGTTTTCTCTTCATCGCCACAAATAATAGCCGTTTTATTTGGTATAAGATCAGCAGTTCTCTCCCATAGCGTTGCAAAATTAAATTCCATGGTTAACCTCTTTAATATCTAAATTCTGACCAATACGCCTTCCTGAAAAAATACAGTCTGCTATAGAAAGTCCTGATACATAAATATTAGAACAAACTCCAACTGCCGTTCGTCCCGCAGCATACAGTCCTCGAATTTCCTTTCCCTCAAGATTTAATACCTCGCCTGTTTCTTCGTTCACCTTTAATCCCCCAAGGGTCAAGGTAGTCAATGGC
>JGI20157J14317_10004598_pt1 | contig 10597 bp, 7 predicted proteins | sample COG_07_FD_14317 | JGI IMG/M metagenome (IMG submission 14317)
AGAAAAGCACAAGAGAAAAAAGTTGTTCTGAGTATTGCTAGGCGCACGGCAGATCAGATCAATCGCATGAAAGGCTTTAAGGCGGTGCTGATTCGTAAGGGTGATTATTACATTGGCCACAGAAAGCGTACTGCTTTGGCGCGCGAAAGTCGGGCAGATTTGTTTGTGTCTATTCACGCGGACGCCTTTAAAGAATCCTCCGTAAGCGGCGCGTCTGTTTATACATTGTCTGATCGTGGCGCTACCAGTGAGACAGCAAAATGGTTGGCAGAGCGGGCCAATCAATCAGATATGCTGGGCGGGGTGGGTAATGTCAATCTCAGCGATAAAGATGATGTGTTGGCGCATGTATTGTTAGATATGTCTATGGACGGCTATCGGGTGCATAGCATTGGTGTGGGTGAGGCCGTGCTGCGGAATATGTCCAAGGTCACTAAATTACATAAGAAGAAAGTAGAGCAGGCAGGGTTTTTGGTGCTCAAATCCCCCGATATGTCGTCTATTCTCGTCGAGACAGGCTTTATATCAAACCCATCGGAAGCCAAAAAGCTGGCTCAAACCCAGCACCAAATAAAGTTAGCTAAGGCCATTGCGGACGGCATTGGCGAATATATGCGGGCTAACCCACCGCCCTCAACCTTCCTTGCGGCGCGGCGCACTGAACTGCGCTATACCATTTCTCCCGGCGATACATTGTCAGAAATTGCCGATCGTTATGGGGTTTCGGCTGCGCCTTGAAACGGCGCAATAAGTTAGCCAGTGATCGTATTCGTGTAGGTCAAACAATTTATATCCCCCGTGGAGCGTAGTATGAAACGTGTAAAACGTTTGAGTTCATTTGTAGCTGACCAAATTGCTGCGGGTGAAGTGGTTGAACGTCCGGCTTCAATTGTAAAAGAACTGTTAGAAAACAGCCTTGATGCCGGCGCGACAAATGTAGAGGTTCGATCTGAAGCCGGTGGAGTAGGTCTTATTTGGGTGCGCGATAATGGCTCAGGTATTCACAGTGAAGATTTACCCCTAGCGCTAGAGCGCCACGCGACCAGTAAAATTACTGATGCCGACGATCTTATTGGCATCAGTAGTCTTGGTTTTCGTGGTGAAGCTTTGGCCAGTTTAGCTTCGGTGGCGAGAGTTAAGTTGAGTTCATCAACCAATGCGGATGACGGCGGTTGGCATTTAGAAAGTCATGGCGGAAGCGAAATCTCTACAGGTCCCATTGCGCATAATCAGGGCACCACGGTTGAAGTACGTGACCTGTTTTTTAACACGCCGGCGCGACGTAAATTTCTGAAAGCCGAAAGAACTGAAGCACATCAAATTGATTTGGTGTTGCGACGTATGAGTCTTGCACACATGGATGTGGGCTTTACGCTCCAGCAAACGCGCGAGGCCGGAACCGCCGGCAAGGCGACTCGACCACTGGTGCTTGCTGCGGGCAATACCGAAGATCGGCTTGGCCGAGTTTTGAGTACAGATTTTGTTGAGCAATCTGTCTTTATTGACGAAAGTAATCACGATTATCGAATTTACGGTTGGGTAGGATTGCCCAGCCATAACCGCCGCCAAATGGACCAACAATACTTTTATGTTAATGGTCGAGCAATTCGCGACAAATTAGTGGGCCATGCCATTCGCCAAGCCTATAGCGATGTGATGTTCCATGGACGTCACGCGGTTTATGTCATTTTTCTTGAACTGCCCCAAGAGTTGGTGGACGTGAACGTGCATCCGACAAAACACGAAGTGCGCTTTCGTGATGCGCGCCAAGTACATGACTTTATTTTCAGTTCACTCAACCGGGCCCTGCGTAGTTTGCGCCCAGGAACCCCCCACAGTGGTGAAGGCGCTGAATTTGGGTCAGCACAAGGTTCCGTTGCGACCCAGCATACTCAGTGGGTAGACAATCCATCGCCCCGTCAGCAGCAAGAAATGGGCTTGCCTCAAGGAGCAACAGGAAACAGCAGTTATAGGCCGCAAACTTACTCAAACTCTTTTTCAGGGTCCGGGGGGCGATCTATTGGCCCTGATGGCGGGTTGGTGCAACTGGTTGCGGAAGAAAATCCGCAGTGGTTGCAGTCTGATTTGGAAAATAATGGCGGTGAAAATTCTGCTGATCATGAGCAAGCCGGGACGCCGCCCTTAGGTTATGCCGTTGCGCAAATTCACGGTATTTATGTCCTAGCGCAGAATGCGGAAGGTTTGGTTGTTGTTGATATGCACGCTGCCCACGAGCGCATTGTTTACGAAAAGATGAAGCGCGAAGCGGCCAGAGACGGCATTGCGAGGCAGCGTTTGTTGGTGCCCCTAACTGTGGCAGTCAGTGAGTCGGACGCAGATATGGTTGAGGATTTGGGTGAAAAATTAGCTGAAAGCGGTTTGCTGGTTGAGCGTATGGGTAGAGACAGCGTTGTGGTTAGAGAGGTGCCGCTGTTGCTTGGTAAGGCTGACGTAGGCCAGTTGGTGAAAGATCTAATTGCTGAAATGGCGGAATTTGGCACCAGCGAAGAAATCAATCGAACCCAATTGGATATTCTCGCTACTCTTGCTTGTAGGGGTTCGTTGCGNGCGCATAGGCAGTTAACTATCCCAGAGATGAATGGTTTGCTGCGCGAGATGGAGCAAACTGAGAATGCTGGGTTGTGTAATCACGGTCGACCTACGTTTTTGCTGCGTAGCTTGCACGAGTTAGACAAACTGTTTTTGCGTGGTCAGTAGTCGAGTAATGTCTCCAAGCAATGAAAGCGTAGGCCCCGTAAATGCTCAGAGCAGTTCACCAGATCNGCTAANTCAACNGGCAGGCAGTNAAAAAACAATAGTCGTGATAATCGGCCCAACTGCTGTGGGCAAAACTGACGCTGCAATGAAGTTGCAGGACCANCTNGGCGGCCAATCTAAGGCCCAGCTCATTAGCGCAGATTCAGCCATGATTTATAAAGGCATGGATATTGGTACCGCTAAACCCAGCGCTGAAGAACTGGCCGAATACCCGCACAAGTTGGTCAGCATCTTAGATCCCAACGAAATTTATTCAGCCGCTGATTTTGTGCGTGATGCGGATAAATGCATTGCTCAGGCATTTGCTGAAAACAAAATGCCGATCATAGTTGGCGGCACCATGCTTTATGTGAAGTGTTTTCTAGACGGCATTGCCCAGCTACCTGATGCGGACGAAGCCATTAGGCGTCAGCTTGTGAAAGAATTAGACGCCGTTGGTGCTCAGTCGCTGCATGATGAGCTGGCGGCAATAGACCCAGCGGCTGCCGCAAATATTCATCCCAATAATCATCAACGATTATTGCGCGGGCTTGAGGTGGTGCGTTTAACGGGTAAGCCGCTATCCTCTCAGTGGGTTGAACAGGCAGGTGGGTCAGTCACAGCTAGGCTTGGCGCAAACATAATACTGTTGGGTATTTTGCCGACTCAAAGAGCGGTACTGCACCAGCGCATTGAAAGCCGCTTTGAGCAAATGCTAGATGGCGGATTTGTCGAAGAGGTTCAGGCTTTGCGGCAGCGTGGAGATTTGCATGAAGATTTGCCGTCGGTGCGGGCAGTGGGTTATCGCCAATGCTGGCAGTTTCTTGCGGGAGATATTGATGCCCAAACGATGCGCGATAAAGCGGTGGTGGCAACTCGGCAATTGGCAAAGCGGCAAATGACATGGATGCGTCAATGGCCGGAATTAGATAACTGTATTACCGACCAACCGGAGCAGGCCACGGCCATACTAGTTAAGCGTCTTGCCGCATTGGATTTAGTCTGACCAGGGAGAAATTGCTGTGGGTTAGTGAGCGCTCTTTCTAAACGCTCTTTACAACTACTCTTACCAAGCTCTCTCTCTAAGTTCTCAGTTCTAAGTTCAAATTTTCTTTTTAAGCTTTCTTGCTGGATTTTCCTGCAAGCTGTTCTTAAAACCTCTTCCTAAAATTTGGGAGAGGATCTTTTTAGCACGATGTATTTGCTGGGTAAGCGAACAATCACTCAGCGATAAACAGCTACTTCCAAGAATAAACGGATTTCTTACGCAAAATTACCTTTTTGCGGCAGGAAAAGGTTGAATATCCGTGATAATCTGCCCCGCGTTTTGCGTGGGCAAGGACGGTCTGGCGGCGATGCTAGGTGAATCCGTCGAGGAAAATAACCGTCCGTCCGATTGTCCCGTCAAAAGGGTCAATAAAGAGTGTACAACCCTGTTTCGCTTGGCTTGGGTTGCGACTCATAAGGCCGGTAAAAAAGTAAGATCAAAACTGATCAAGAACAATAATCTAATTAGAATAAACGGAGCTAAAAATGTCCAAAGGACATACTTTACAAGACCCTTACCTCAACGCTTTGCGCAAAGAGCGAATCCCGGTCTCAATTTTCCTTGTGAATGGCATTAAACTTCAGGGGCATATTGAATCTTTTGACCAATTTGTGATTCTGCTGAAAAATTCGGTCAGCCAAATGGTTTACAAGCATGCAGTCTCAACAGTTGTGCCGGCGCGCAATGTTAAGCTTGCTGATTCTGACGAAGATCAGGACTAGCGCCTCTTTCGTACGTACGAAAAGTGCAGGAAGATTAACAAAGGTTATCAAAGGTTAACAAAGACTAACGAAAGCCGGCTGAGCTGAGTCGGTCTAATCGGCGGGTCAAGCTTAGTCAAAGGTGGCACCCGCTGGCATAAATTGCCGATGTGACAAGTAGCAATAATACTGCGAGCACTGTTGCTTACCTTTTGCCTACCTTTTGCTGGTCTTTCTGCTGATTCAGGTAGCGGGTGCGGCGGTCGCCTAAGTGAGCAAGCTGCCTTAGCCACTTCACAATTCAGCGCTGCTAGGCGCATCCAATACTGTGCAGGTGCAAAGGTACCCAAGTGGTTGTCCTTATTTTACAGCCGCAAAATCTTCAAATCCTATCTTCAATCTCTATCTTAAAACTCTACCCTAAAGCTCAACCCTAAAACTTTGCCCTAAAGCTCAGCCTCAACCTTCAACCTTTAGCTTCAAACGCCGCTACTGGCGTTGTTTACTTTAATGGTAATCTTCATCTCGGTTCTGCCGGTGTCACCACTCTTGAAATTATTGGGTTCAGCACCATCTAGACCTAGTGGCCAAATTCTTCTTAGATATAGAACCAACTTGTGGCAACGATTCACAGATCCTAACGTTAGCAAAATCTTTATGAGCACATATGCTATTTGATCGCCCCGAAGCGGGAAGGCGCACGTTGCTACTTCAAGTCGAATTACGCAAAGCCGACAATCCCGATGGGGACGAGCTTGCGGAACTGGCTCGCTCTGCTGACCTTATTGTCGTAGATACGGTGGTCGCACGGCGCGAAGCGCCAGATTCACGTTGGTTTGTGGGTAGCGGCAAGGTGCAAGAGATCAAAGCGCAACTTGCTTACACCGACGCAGAGATACTGCTGACCAATCATGACCTGTCTCCTGGTCAGCAGCGGAATTTGGAGCAAGAATTAGATTGTCGCCTGATTACACGCACAGAACTTATTTTGACAATTTTTGCCGAGCGCGCGCGTAGCCATGAAGGGCAGTTGCAGGTTGAATTAGCTCAGCTTAAACACGCCCAGACCCGTTTGGTGCGAGGGTGGACTCACTTAGACCGGCAAAAAGGCGGTATTGGCTTACGCGGTGCGGGCGAGAAACAAATTGAGCTAGACCAGCGCATGTTGGCCGAGCGCTTGAAAGCGACGGAACAAAAGCTCAGCGATGTGGCCAAGCGTAGAGAGCAAAATCGACGCGGTCGTAATAGGCGCGGCACACCGACGGTGTCTTTGGTGGGCTATACTAACGCGGGTAAATCGACACTGTTTAACTCGGTTACAAATGCCGACGTGCTCGCTGAGGACAAGTTGTTTGCAACACTAGACCCCACCATGAGGCGTATTAATGTGCCAGGTGCTGGCGAAGTGGTTTTGACCGATACCGTGGGTTTCGTCAGCGCATTACCCCACGCTTTAGTGGAAGCATTTAAAGCTACCCTTGAAGAGGTGGTACACTCAGATCTGCTTTTGCATGTGATCGACATCGCCGACCCGAGTTGGCAGGAACGCGTTGAACAAGTAGAAGCAGTATTAAAAGAAATTGGCGCTATTGAGGTGCCTAGTATCAGGGTGATGAACAAGGCTGATTTACTCTCAGCAGAGGAAAGGCAGCATTTTGAGCATTCAGATCGTCTGGTCTCTGCCGCTAAAGGGCAAGGGTTAGACGAGTTGATGCAATTTATTGGCAGCGCATTAGGCGTTGTAGCGCCACACGAGGTATTGCTGGGCGCTGGCGACGGTAAAACTCGCGCTTGGCTCTATCAATCCGGTGCAGTTTTAGATGAAACTTTGCTGACAGATGGTAGTGTGCAGCTTACAGTACAGGCTGACGAGCAATTGCTCGGCCAGCTTGAAGAAAAAATCAAACGTGCAGTTACAGGAAAGTGTCGCTAAGTAAGTATTTTTAGAAAAGTACTTCGAGGCAGGCGCGGTCTAATCAATGGCTGCATTTTTGATTTTGCTAGAAAGGTTTTGCTAGAAAGATAGTGAAAGAACGGTTTTGACGGAAAGTTTGGTGAAATACTGCCTCAGGCAGTTAAACACCAGAAATAATAGTAGTTAATGCAAGTAAAACGATGCGGAGCAAATAATCATGGCTTGGAATGAATCAGGCGGTGGAGATAAGGACCCTTGGGGCAATCGTGGAGATCAAGGTCCGCCAGACCTAGACGAAGCGATACGTAAATTACAGGGCCAGCTATCCGGTTTATTCGGTGGTGGCAAAGGCGCCACTGGCGGCGGTGGCGGTGGCGGTATATCTGCAGGCTCAATCAGCCTGCTGCTTATTGTGCTTGCTGGTCTTTATGTGTTCAGCGGCGTTTACCAAGTGGACGAACAGGAACGTGGCGTAGTCTTTCGTTTCGGTAAGTTGATGGACCAAGAGGTCACGCCTGGACTGCATTGGAACCCGCCTTTGATCGACCAAGTTCAATTGGTTAACGTGACTCAGGTGCAATCGCACAGTCACCAAGCGTCTATGCTGACCAAGGACGAAAACATTGTTGATATCAGCCTGACAGTGCAATGGGTTATTGCCAGTGCAGCTGACTATTTGATCAACGTTCGCGACCCGAAGAAGAGTTTGGACCAAGCGACAGAAAGTGCGCTGCGTCACGTAGCTGGTTCTTCAACTATGGACCAGGTCATTACTGATGGTCGTGAAGCCATAGCGATAGAAGTACAAGAACGTCTGCGCACTTACCTTAAGTCCTACGGGACCGGCATTGACATCACCAAGGTCAACATTGACCGAAGTGCGCCGCCCGTACAGGTGCAAGACGCATTTAACGATGTGCAAAAAGCCAAAGAGGATCAGCAAAAGTTTATTAACCAAGCGACCGCTTATTCTCAGCAAGTAGTGCCTGAGGCGCGTGGTAAAGCCCAGCGCCAGCTTGAAGAGGCTCAGGCCTACAGAGACCGTGTGATTGCGCGCTCTGAAGGTGAGGCCGAACGCTTTGAGAAACTGCTTAATGAGTACTCACTAGCGAAGCAAGTGACCAGAGACCGTCTATATATAGACGCACTAGAAAACGTTTTTAAGAACGCCAGCAAAGTGATGGTAGATGTGGAAGGGGGCAATAACATGATGTATTTGCCGCTCGACAAGCTGACTCAGCAAAGCGGCAGCAATGCCTCTAATGTAGACATTACAGCGTTGCGCCGTGAAATGGAGCAGCTTCGCCGCGATGTAAGCAGTAGTCGAACAAACATAAACAACCGCAACAGAAGTAATTAGGAGAATTTGAGATGCCTACAAAAACCTTATTATTCGTCGTTTTAGTTCTGTTGGGTGTTGGGCTGTTTAACCAGACTGCATACAGAGTTTTAGAAACCGAAAAAGCCATCTTGTTAGAATTTGGTAATTTAGTTGACGCCTCCATTGAGCCAGGCCTGCACTTCAAACTGCCAGTGGCAGAAGAGGTGAAGAAGTTCGACGCACGCGTGTTAACACTAGATTCTAAAGGTGAGACCTATTACACCATAGAGAAGAAGCCGCTAATCGTAGATTCCTTTGTGAAGTGGCGTGTGGCCGACATTGAGAAGTTTTACACCGGTACCTCATTTGATGAACGTCGTGCCGAGCGTTTGTTGCAAGAGCGTACTAATGAAGGTCTGCGTAACCAGATCAGTAGACGCGATATGCATGAGGTGATTTCTGGTCAGCGTGATGAACTGATGAATGATCTGAGAAAAGACCTCGACCGCGTTATGCGTGAATCTGTGGGTGTCGAGGTAGTGGATGTTCGCGTAAAGAAAATCGACTTACCCTCTGAAGTATCTAGCACAGTTTATGAGCGTATGAACTCAGAGCGAGAGATTGAAGCACGTCAATACCGAGCAGAAGGGCAAGAAAAAGCGCTGGCTATTCGCGCTAAAGCAGATCGCGACGCAGTTGTTTTAGAGGCGGAAGCTTATAGAGAAAGTGAACAATTGCGCGGTGATGGTGATGCAAAAGCAGCAAATGTTTACGCAAGTGCTTATAATAGGACCCGGAGTTCTATAGCTTTTATCGCAGCATCAATGCATATAGTGAAGTATTCAATAATAAGAGCGATTTGCTTGTACTTGATCCAAGCAGTGACTTCTTCAAATACCTACAAAGTGGCGACGGTAAAAACCGCTAGCCCGTAAATTTAAGAAATAGATGAGTACACATTGGCGTCTACCTCGAGGGGTAGACGAACTTCTACCGCCTCGCGCATGGGATTTAGAGATCTTACGGAGGCGCGTACTCGACGTCTTTGTAGCATGGGGTTTCGACTATGTGGATCCACCACTGATCGAATACCTAGATGCACTGCTTGTTGGCAGTGGTGAGGACCTAGATCTGCAAACACTGAAGGTTGTAGATCAGGTCAGCGGTCGTCAGCTTGGCGTCCGTGCAGATATGACCTCCCAAGCTGTACGTATAGACGCACACAGTATTATTACTGACGGCGTGCAGCGCCTTTGCTATGCCGGTCCCGTGGTTTTTGCCAGTCCCCAAAATTCTCAAGATTCTAGAGTGCCCCTCAAAGCGGGCGCGGAAATTTTTGGCGCACCCAGTTTGGTGGCAGATGCCGAGGTGATCGCGCTGATGTTGGAAGTGATGCGTATCGCAGAAATTCAGCAACCGGTTTTATTGTTGGGTCACATGGGTATTTACCGGAATTTGGTTGCTGATCTTATCGACGCCAAAATCCTCCGCAGTGAAGATCAACAAGAACTCTTCAAACGCATTCAGCGTAAAGGTGAGTCAGATATCCTTAATCTGTTGGGTAATTCCAAGCAGGCGCAAATGATGGCCGCGCTGCCCAATCTTATGGGCGATGTCAGTGCACTTGACGAAGCTCGACGGGTATTGGCTAAAGCATCTACCCCGGTGCACGAAGCATTAGATGAGCTGGCTACGCTCGCAAACATCATCACCATTCATCAAGCTGATGTAGATCTGAGAATTGATGTCTCTGAATTATCCGGTTATGGCTATCACAACGGCCCGGTTTTCGCGGTATATCATCCCCAGCACGGCCAGGCGTTAGCCCAAGGCGGGCGCTATGATGGTGTGGGTAAAGTATTTGGTAGGGCTAGACCTGCCACTGGTTTCGACCTCAGCTTAAAGCAATTGCTGGGCGCTAACTCTACGCCGGAGCCCGTATATTTTGCGCCCCATGTTGGAGAAGAGGAGCGTACTGGGTTGCTTGTGGCCGTCGCGCAGCTTCGAGAGCAGGGTCTGCGAGTTGTGGTGGCTTTGTCTGCAGATGAAGTGCCGCCGAGTAACTGCGCAGGTCGGTTAGAAAATCAATCCGGTCACTGGCAAGTGGTCACATAAAGCTGAGTAACACTCAGAGCATAACTAAGGTGAAAGAATGGGACGTAATGTAGTCGTCATCGGCACTCAATGGGGTGACGAAGGCAAGGGCAAGGTAGTAGATCTGCTTACTGATGAAGTTAGCGCCGTGGTGCGATTTCAAGGGGGGCATAATGCCGGACATACGCTGGTAATCGACGGTGAAACTACAGTATTACATGTCATTCCTTCTGGGATATTGCATGAAAATGTGCAGTGCGTAATTGGTAATGGCGTTGTTTTAGAGCCACACGAGTTGCTCAAAGAAATCAAAATGCTAGAAGCCAAGGGCGTGCCTGTTCGGCAACGTCTGAAAATTTCGCCAGCTTGCCCGTTGATTTTGCCCCATCATATTGAGTTAGATCTGGCCCGGGAAGAGGCGCGTGGTGCGAAGAAAATTGGCACCACAGGCCGAGGTATCGGCCCGGCCTACGAAGATAAAGTGGCGCGTCGTGGGCTGCGTTTAGGTGACATGTTTTATTGGCAGAACTTTGCTGACAAGCTTGCTGAGGTGACCGAATACCACAATTTTATGTTGACCAACTACTACAAAAAGCCCGCTGTAGATTTTGTCAAGACGTTAGATGACTGCGCTAAAGTGGCAGAAGAAATCAAAGCAATGGCAGCCGACGTAGTGCCACTTCTCCACGACATGCGTGAGGCAGGCAAAAACATTCTGTTTGAAGGTGCGCAAGGCGCCATGCTGGATGTGGATTTAGGCA
>JGI20157J14317_10004600_pt1 | contig 10596 bp, 14 predicted proteins | sample COG_07_FD_14317 | JGI IMG/M metagenome (IMG submission 14317)
TCACAGCACAATTCCATTTAAAAAGAGGTTCTTGTTGTAAAAGTGGATGCAAGCACTGCCCATATGGGTATGATAAAAAAACAGATACTTTTAAATAAAAATAAGTGCTTTATAAAAATGACTGCATTTGAATCTGTAATTCTTCTGCCTTTAAAGCGGCATCTTTCGCAAAATTTAAATCTTTAGAAGCATAAATAATTCCTCTTGAAGAGTTTATTAGCAATCCTATATCTTTAGTCAAACCATATGTACAAACATCTTGTAAACTTCCTCCTTGCGCTCCCACACCAGGAACTAATAAAAAAGAGTTCGGTATTATTTTTCTAATTTCTTTAAAGTATTCCGCTTTCGTAGCGCCTACCACATACATTAAGTTTTCTGAATTTTTCCAGTTTTTTGAAGTCTCTAATACGTGTTTGTAGACTTCTTTNTCGTTTATTTTCTTTGTTTGAAAATCAAAAGCACCTTCATTCGAAGTTAGCGCTAGCATAATGGTATGCTTGTCTTTAAANGTTAANAAAGGTTCAATAGANTCTTTACCCATATAAGGTGCAACGGTAACGGANTCAAAAGCCAAATCTTCAAAAAAAGCTTTTGCATACATTGCTGANGTATTTCCAATATCTCCACGTTTAGCATCTGCAATTGTAAAAATTTCAGGATNGGTTTCGTTTAAATAGTTAATTGTTTTTTCTAAAGATTTCCATCCTTTTAAACCATAAGCTTCATAAAAAGCAGTGTTTGGTTTGTAGGCAACGCAAAAATGATGGGTAGCATCTATAATAGCTTTGTTAAATGCAAAAATAGGATCTTCGTTATTTAAAAGATGTGAAGGAATCTTTTCTAAATCAACATCTAATCCAATACATAAAAAAGATTTCTTCTTTTTTATTTGCGCTACTAATTCTTGTGTTGTCATAATTTTTATAAAGTTCTACAAAAATACTTAATTTAGTCTTTATTTTGTAAGTTTTAAAAAGGAAAGAAGACAAAAATTTTGGAAAACACCAAGTACTCATGAAAAAGATATCCCTAGTTTTAATAATAATGTTTGCAAGTTGTACTACAGAGAAGCCTATTCATTTTTCTGAAGCAGCTTTAAGTGACACTGTTTATAGTTTAAATAACACCGTATTTACTGTAGAAGAAATGTTACAAAAATACAAAGGAAAGAAGGTGCTTATTGATGTTTGGGCTTCTTGGTGCGGAGATTGTATAAAAGGTTTGCCTAGTGTTAGAAATCTTCAAAAAGAATATCCAGAGGTTGTTTTTTTATTTTTATCTGTAGACGAAAATAAAGATGCTTGGAGAAAAGGCATTGAAAGGTTTCAAATAAAAGGAGCACATTACAACTTGCCAAAAGGAATGAAGACTGGCGAATTTGTAGATTTCATTAATTTAAGTTGGATACCTAGGTATATGGTAATTGATGCGCAAGGAAAAATTAGTCTCTTTAAAGCAACAAGTGCATCCGATTCTGCGATAGTAGAAGCTTTAAAATTAGTTATATAAATCGTTTTAGTAACTATTTTCATTTGCAACTATAAGTTACCTTTCCATTTCTTAAATTTACAGCTTAAACGAACATTGAAAAAAGCTCTTAGGAGCTTCTAAAATTATAATTATGAGAACAAAGATTGTTGCAGGTAACTGGAAGTTGAATAATGATAAAGAAGAAAGTAAAAACTTAATAAAAGATTTAAAAAAAGCAATCAAAGCAAACGAGCTTAAAAATACGCGTGTTATTGTTGCACCAACGTTTGTTAATTTATCATATGCTGTAAAAGCTGCAAGAAGATCTCAGATAGAGGTAGTTGCACAAAACATGCATCAAGCTGCAAACGGGCGTATACTGGAGAGATTTCTGCAGATATGTTAAAAGCTATTGGTGTGCAAACTGTAATTTTAGGACACTCAGAAAGAAGAACATATTTTAATGAAACAGATGCTGCTTTGGCTGAAAAAGTAACTACTGTATTAGAAAAAGGAATGGAAGCAATTTTCTGTTTTGGAGAGTTGTTAGAAGATAGAAAATCAGAGAATCATTTTGCTGTTGTAGAAAGCCAGTTAAAAAATGGATTATTTCATATAGAGGCAAAAGATTGGAAAAGTATTATTTTGGCATATGAGCCTGTTTGGGCAATTGGTACAGGAGAAACTGCAAGTCCAGAACAAGCACAAGAAATGCACGCTTTTATAAGAGGTATTATAGAAAAGCAGTACAATAAAAAAGTAGCAGACAACGTATCTATCTTATACGGAGGAAGTGTAAAACCTGCAAATGCAGAAGAAATTTTCTCAAAGCCAGATGTAGATGGTGGCTTAATTGGTGGTGCAGCTTTAAGTGTAAATGATTTTACAGGAATTATTAATGCTATCTAAGTAGTATAGTTTCAAAGAAAACTAATAAATTTGCATTAAGATTTTTTTAATCTTGATGCATTTTTTTTGATTTAATAACTATGGACAATATTTATATAGAATATAATTTTACATTTTCACCAAAAGAGCCAATTTCTGAAATTCTAATAGCAGAATTAGGGAATGTGGGTTTTGAAAGTTTTGTAGAAACTGAAAATGGTGTAACGGCTTATATTCAGAAAACAGATTGGAATGCAGAGATTTTGGCCGATGTTTTTGTGTTAAATTCAGATGAATTCTCAATTGAATACAATCTGAATGAAGTGCCTCAAACAAATTGGAATGCAGAGTGGGAAAAGAATTTCGAGCCAATTCAGGTAGATGATTTGGTAAGCATACGTGCACCATTTCATGAAAACCCTAATTTAAAATATGATATTGTAATAGAGCCAAAAATGAGTTTTGGCACTGGGCATCATGAAACTACACACATGATGGTGCAGCATTTATTGCAGTTAGATTTAGAAAATAAAAAAGTATTAGATATGGGTTGCGGAACTGGAATTTTAGCAATTTTTGCTGAAATGAAAGGTGCAAAACCTTTAGATGCCATAGATATTGATAATTGGTGTTATGAGAATTCTGTAGAGAACGTTGCACGAAATAATTGTGAAAATATCTCTGTATATGAAGGAGATGCAACACTTTTAGTAGATAAAAAGTATGATGTTATCATCGCTAATATTAATAGGAATATACTTTTAATAGACATGAAAGTGTATACAAACTGTTTAGAAGAAGGCGGTATCTTATTGTTAAGTGGTTTTTATGAACAAGACATTCCAGTAATAGATGCTGAAGTAATTAAATACGGCTTAAAGTTAGAGAAATTTATTCAAAGAAATAATTGGGTTGCCTTAAAATACAATAATTAAAAAGTATTTTTTATTTTTATACCATGAGTACAAAAGAAAAAATTCAGGAAGAAGTAGCTGTTCTAGAAAAAGAAATTTTTCAGCATGAGATTGTTTTACACAATGATGATGTAAATACCTTCGATCATGTAATTAATTCTTTAATAGAGGTTTGTGAGCATACGCTAGAGCAAGCAGAGCAATGTGCAACTTTAGTGCATTATAAAGGGAAATGTACCGTAAAGTCTGGGGAGTTTAAAGATTTAGAACCAAGATGCTCTAAGTTATTACAATTGGGTTTATCTGCAGAATTAATATAACTTATGGAAAACGTATTTAAGTATTTCGAGTTTTCAAATTTCTTTAAAGATACATCTGATAGTTTTTCAGGAAATGAAATTTGTTTTACAGTCTTAAATGAAACGCATTTTTTAATTTTTGAAAAAATAAATGAAACCTATAATCTATATGTTTCTAAATACAATAACAAAGCAGAGGTGGGCGTAAAGCCTGCTCTTATCTTAGAGTTATTAATAGAGAATTACGATAAAAGTCTTCCAGAGCACCGCATTGCCATGCGACAATATTTAGGTTAACTACTTTTGTGTTGCTGTTTTTTATAAACAACCTTTTTAGTAAACAAGACCTTTCTTAAATTAATTAAACAATACGTTTATCTATTTAGATGTCTTTTAAAGTATAGAAGTTGTTATGTAGTTAATTTAAAAATCAGTTATAAATCTTTAATTTATAGTTCTTTAAAGTATTATAAATGGAGTTAGTTTATATGTCGTATTTCCATTACTAATAACTTTACGAAAAAATAGGGTACAGGTAATTAAAAAAGCAACTAACTCGCAGTGAGTTAATTGCTTTTTAAAATTGTGACCCTGACAAGATTCGAACCTGTAACCTTCTGATTCGTAGTCAGATGCGCTATCCAGTTGCGCCACAGGGCCATTTTTGTGGGTGCAAATATAATAGAGTTTTTTCAATATAGAAAGGCTATTCTATCTTTTTATGAATTAATTTCTTTTTTATAACTAGCTACAATGGGTTGTGCTTTTTCAACATCAGTTTTTAGGATAAGAAGTTCAATGGCACTTCTGTGTTCGCCAAAGCCTCCAAGTCTTGCAGATTCAACTCTATCTTTAACAATACAGTTTATATGATTGTCTTCTAATCTGTTTTGAAGTCCTTTTACAATGATAGAAGAACCTGAAAATATTGTTATGTGTGCCGTTTCCATTTTTCTTTTTTTTAGTTTAATGAGTTTTTAGTAATGAAAGCTCTCCAACCAATAATAGCTAATTGGCTTTTCGAGGCTTTAGAGATATCTAACCTTTTTTTTGTAAAAGAAGGTAAAATAACCTTGTTCATTTTTGCAATAATTTTAAAAACTTGTTTTTTCATCAATATTAAATTCTATCTATCTCAAATTTACTGAAAATAAATAACTCTGAATTAAAAGAATAGTTTAATACTAAATAGTTTTTAAATAATAAGAGTAGCATTTGCTTTTTATTTTCTTCTTAAAGTGATAAAAATGTATCTTCGTGAAAAATAAGATGTATGAGTATTTTTTTTGTGATTATTGGATTCATATTATTAGTTGTTGGGGGTGATTTTTTAGTAAAAGCAGCTATTAGCTTGTCTTTTAAATTGGAGATTTCTAAAATGGTTATTGGTATGACTGTGGTTTCATTTGCCACTTCTTTACCAGAATTATTGGTTAGTTTACAAGCTGCATTAGATGGCTCTCCTGCAATTGCAATAAATAATGTTATTGGTTCTAATATTGCTAATATTGGCCTTGTGTTAGGTATTACTGCAATTATAGGTCCTATTTCGGTGCAGAAAGATTTTTACAAGTTTAATTGGCCTGTAATGATGTTTTTCTCTNTTGTGTTGTANTACTTTTTAATAAATGATGCTGTTTTAACCCAAATAGAAGGTANTTTACTTTTAGTAGGATTGGCTATTTTTCTAATTGTATTGATAAGAAATGCAANAAAAGAAGAACTTGTTATAGAGGATGTTGATGANGCTTTGGCNGAAATTGGATATGGTAAAATATTTGTTTGGTTGTTAATAGGGGGCGTTNCCTTGTATNATGGTGCTGGTTTTTTGGTAGATGGAGCAAAAGANATTGCANAAAGCATGGGNGTTAGTGAAGGGGTTATCTCAATTACAATGATTGCTATTGGCACAAGCGTACCAGAATTAGCAGCTTCTGTAATTGCGGCAATAAAAGGTGAAAAAGCAATTTCTTTGGGAAATTTAATTGGGTCTAATATTTTTAATATTGGCTCTGTTTTAGGTGTTACAGCAATCATAAAAGAAATACAGATTCCTTTAAACGAACCTCAAATCTTGTCTAGAGATATTTTTTGGATGCTTGGTTTTTCTGCAATATTGATTCCTTTAGTTTTTATAAAAAAGAAGTTTATTCTAAGTAGGTTTAAAGGAGGATTTTTATTTTTAGCGTATGCAATCTTTATTTATTTAGTTTTTAAAACTACCGCATAAAAAAACGCTAACAATTAATTGCTAGCGTTTTTTTATAGTAAATATGTGTAAATTATTTAACTGGCTTTACAGTTTTAATAATTCTGGATGCAATTTTATATGGATCTCCGTTTGAAGATGGACGACGGTCTTCTAACCATCCTTTGTATCCTTTTTCTACAGCGATAATTGGAATACGAATAGACGCTCCTCTATCTGAAACTCCCCAAGAGAAATCATGAATAGATGCAGTTTCGTGATCTCCAGTTAAACGCTGATCATTGTGCTCACCATATACTTCAATATGTTCTTTTACAAGCGGACGGAAAGCTTCACATATCTCAATATATTTATCTTTAGAACCACAAGTTCTTAAGATGGTGTTAGAGAAGTTTGCGTGCATTCCAGATCCATTCCAATCTGTATTTCCTAATGGTTTTGGGTGGTACTCAATGTACATTCCTTTCCCTTCAGTTAAACGATCTAATAAATATCTAGAAATCCAGATTTCATCCCCAGCTTTCTTCGCGCCTTTTGCAAATAATTGGTATTCCCATTGTCCAGATGCAACCTCTTGGTTAATTCCTTCGAAATTTAAACCAGCATCAATACATAAATCAGCGTGCTCTTCAACGAAAGCTCGGCCATGCGTATTTTTTCCACCAACTGAACAGTAGTACATTCCTTGTGGAGCCGGGTAACCGCCTCTTGGGAATCCTAAAGGTAAATCTGTATCTGTATCCATAATAAAGTATTCTTGTTCAAATCCGAACCAGAAATCATTATCATCATCTTCAATAGTAGCTCTTGCATTAGAAATATGCGCAGTTCCATCAGCATTCATAACTTCAGTCATTACTAAATACCCATTTATTCTTTTAGGGTCTGGATAAATAGCAACTGGCTTTAAAATACAGTCAGATGCTCCTCCAGAAGCTTGTTTTGTAGAAGAACCATCAAAAGACCAAAGTCCTAATTCTTCAACAGTTCCTTGGAAGTTTTCATGCTCTTCAACTTTTGTTTTACTTCTTAAGTTTTGAGTTGGTTCGTATCCATCTAACCAAATGTATTCTAACTTGATTTTTGCCATAATAATTGTTTATGTGAAATTAATAGTGCAAAAATGAAATAAAATACCTACATATCAAAAAATATAGGGGTAAAATGTTTAATTTTACCATAAAATAATTTTATCCCTAATTTTAGTGGGGGTGATTTATTTAAAAGTAAAAAAAATACACATAAAACTAACAATATGTCAATTATTAGATTCAATGCTTTACAAGAAGCATTAAAAAGAAAACCGGTTTTGGTGAATCAGACCGAAAAAAGGTCTACACTTTTTGGACAAAATGTATTTAATAAGCCGCCATGCAGCAGTATTTAACACGTACGGCTTTTGAAAGTGTAATGAATGCAATTGAACACGGCACAAGAATAGATCGTAAAATTGCAGATCAGGTGGCAGTAAGCATGAAAGATTGGGCCTTATCTAAAGGTGCTACACATTATACACATTGGTTTCAGCCATTAACAGGGGCAACAGCAGAAAAGCATGATGCTTTTTTTGAGTCTATTAATGGTAGTTTAGCTATGGAGAAATTCGATGGTGAACAACTTGTGCAGCAAGAACCAGATGCATCTAGTTTTCCTAGTGGAGGTATTAGAAATACATTTGAGGCAAGAGGTTTTACGGCTTGGGATCCAACATCACCAGCATTTATTTATGAGAGAACACTTTGTATTCCAACAATTTTTGTTGCGTATACGGGAGAAGCTTTAGATAATAAAACACCCTTATTAAAGGCACTTCAAGCAATAGATACGCATGCTACGGCAGTATGTAAGTATTTTGATAAGAATATAAATAAAGTAAATGCTACTTTAGGTTGGGAGCAAGAATTCTTTTTAATAGATGATGCTTTGGCAATTTCTAGGCCAGATATTCAGTTAACAGGTAGAACTTTATTAGGGCATTCTTCAGCAAAAGGACAACAATTAGACGATCATTATTTTGGAATAATTCCTGCAAGAGCAATGAGTTTCATGCGAGATTTAGAAGAAGAATGTATGCTTTTAGGAATTCCTGTAAAAACAAGACATAATGAAGTTGCACCAAATCAATTTGAAGTTGCGCCCATTTTTGAAGAGGTAAACTTAGCTGTAGATCATAATTCTTTATTGATGGATGTGATGCATAAAGTAGCTAAAAGACATAGTTTTAAAGTGTTATTTCATGAAAAGCCATTTGCAAGTATTAATGGCTCTGCGAAACATAACAATTGGTCTTTGTCTTTAGATAATGGTACTAATTTATTAAGTCCTGGTAAAACTCCAATGAAGAATTTGCAATTCTTAACCTTTTTTGTAAATACTATAAAAGCAGTTTATGAAAATGAAGAGCTACTTAGAGCTTCTATTGTTTCTGCAAGTAATGACTATAGATTGGGATCAAATGAAGCACCACCGGCAATTATTTCAGTTTTTATAGGGAGTCAACTTTCTGAGGTTCTAGATGAATTAGAAAATGTAACCAAAGGAAAGTTATCACCAAAAGAAAAAACAGATTTAAAACTAAATATTATTGGTAAAATTCCTGAAATATTATTAGACAATACAGATATTAATAGAACCTCTCCCTTTGCATTTACAGGTAATAAATTTGAATTTAGAGCAGTAGGTTCTTCTGCAAATTGTGCAGGACCAATGACGGTGTTAAACACCATTGTTGCAAAACAATTAAAAGAATTTAAAGTAGATGTAGATACCTTGATAGATACCAACAACCTTAAAAAAGATGAAGCTGTTTTTAATGTGTTAAGAGAGTACATTAAAGCATCTAAGAAAATTAGATTTGATGGAGATGGTTATACTGAAGCTTGGGAAAAAGAAGCTAAGAAAAGGGGTTTAAGTAATAATAAAACTGCGCCAGAAGCGCTAAAGGCCTTAGTTTCAAAAAAAGGGATAGCCTTATATAAAGAAATGGGTGTAATGAATAAGATAGAAATCGAAGCTCGTTACGAAATTAAATTAGAGGAATATACAAAGCGTTTGCAAATAGAAAGCAGGGTTTTAGGAGATATTTCTAGAAATCATGTAGTTCCTACGGCAATTATTTATCAGAATACATTATTAGAAAATACCAAGAATTTAAAGGAAATTTTTGGCGGAGAATATAAAAACATTGCCAAAGAGCAAATAGAACTAATTATGATAATTTCTAATCATATTACAGAAATTAATGCATTGGTACTTAAAATGGATGCACAGCGTGCAAAAGCGAACAAGCATAGTGGTTTAAAATCTGCGGAAGAATATTGTAGCAAAGTAAAGCCATTTTTTGAGCAAATTAGATATCATTGCGATACCTTAGAGACCATGGTGGATGATAATTTGTGGCCGCTAACAAAATATAGAGAATTATTGTTTACAAAGTAATCATAAAAACATCCTACTTTTCGGTAGGATTTTTTATGTAAAAGACTAAATTTGCAGCACACAACACAACAACATGAGTCAAGAAGTTTCTAAAAGGTACGCACAAAGGGGTGTTTCTGCATCAAAAGAAGATGTACACAACGCAATTAAGAATATCGATAAAGGTTTGTTTCCAAAGGCATTCTGTAAAATTGTACCCGATTATTTAACAAATGATGCAGATTATTGTTTGATTATGCACGCAGATGGTGCTGGAACAAAATCTTCTTTAGCGTATATGTATTGGAAAGAAACAGGAGATATTTCTGTTTGGAAAGGCATTGCACAAGATGCGTTAATTATGAATATTGATGACCTTTTGTGTGTTGGTGCAACAGATAATATTATGCTGTCTTCTACCATAGGTCGTAACAAAAGTAAAATTCCTGGTGAAGTTTTATCAGCAATTATAAACGGAACTGAAGAATTAATCGAAGACTTAAAAGGTTTTGGGGTTACAATACATTCTACAGGTGGTGAAACAGCAGATGTTGGTGATTTAGTAAGAACAATTATTGTAGATTCTACAGTAACGGCACGTTTAAAACGTTCAGAGGTTATAGACAATGCAAATATAAGTGTAGGCGATGTAATTGTTGGTTTAGAATCTTTTGGACAAGCAACTTATGAGACGGAGTATAATGGAGGGATGGGTTCTAATGGATTAACTTCGGCAAGACACGATGTTTTTCATAAATATTTAGCAGAAAAATACCCAGAAAGTTTTGATGCTGCAGTACCTGAAGATTTGGTGTATTCTGGGAATACAAAACTAACAGATGAGGTAGCTAATTCTCCTTTGAATGCAGGTAAATTAGTTTTGTCTCCAACAAGAACATATGCACCAATTATCAAAGAAATTTTATCAAAATTCAATTCGGATACAGTACACGGAATGATTCATTGTTCTGGGGGTGCACAAACGAAGATCTTACACTTTGTTGATAATTTACACATTGTAAAAGACAACATGTTTGAAGTACCGCCTTTATTTAAATTAATACAAGAACAATCGAATACAGATTGGAAAGAAATGTATCAGGTTTTTAATTGCGGCCATCGAATGGAAATATACGTTTCTCCTGAAGTAGCAAAAGAAATTATTGCAATTTCTAAATCATTTAATGTAGATGCCAAGATTGTTGGTAGGGTAGAAACTTCAGAAATTAAAAAATTAACGATTACGAGTGAATTTGGAGTTTTTGAGTATTAGAAAATTTTAGTTTTGAAAGCTGTATCAAAGGATATAAAAGATACTCAAAACGAACTATTTAACTTTCCTATAAAAATTGTAAATTCGCATTCCAAGAAAAGAGCAACAAATGTTAGATAAATT
>JGI20157J14317_10004612_pt1 | contig 10575 bp, 12 predicted proteins | sample COG_07_FD_14317 | JGI IMG/M metagenome (IMG submission 14317)
TAGAAAATCGTTGATTGGAAATCGGGTTGTTGAGACTTTCGCGGTTTCATAAATCGTATTGAGCGAGTCCAAGGGCATGTCCTCTGCCGCGCGATAGCCCATGGTCCAATCTGGGAAAAAGCGCGCGCTGATTTCGTCCTCAAACAAGACGCTCAGTACCTCATGTCGGGGGTCTGCTTGAATGCGATCATAGATCGCGTTGATGGCATCAAGCTGCCCCTCAATTAACTGCATAAAGTAGCCGTTGTGATAGAGCAGCGCCCCGGTCACCGAGGCGGCGGCATTGTTGCGTCGACAATTTGTTAGGAGCTGATCTAGGTCATGGTCACTGAAGACATCGACGGCTTTGCTGAGGTAGGTTTTACTCACCAGATTTTGATGATCATCAACTGCGGTTGGATTCGTCATGAACACTGGGCTCCTCAGTCACGGGGATGCTTTTATCCCAAAACCTGGGATGACTTTGCAAAACGGAGAACGAGTTTAGCAATAAAAACGGCCCCAGATTGGAAAAATGTCGGATTTCTTCCTGAGTGAACTTGGCCAGACCCGCAAGCCCTGTGCTATCTTCCAAGCAGTCGCGCGCCGCGCGCCTCAGGAGGAAAGCGATGGATATTAATCCGATGGCTGCGGGGCTGTCGAAGGTTCGACTCGAGCGCATTACCCATCACCTGCAACGCAATTTTATTGAACCGGGCAAATTGGCAGGCTGTCAGACCTTGGTTGCGCGCAAAGGCGTGATCGGTTATTTCTCCTCACTGGGTTTCGCCGATCTCAGTGCACAAACGCCGGTTCAGGACGATACGATTTTTCGCATCTATTCAATGAGTAAGCCGGTGACGTCGGTGGCGCTCATGCAGTTATACGAGCGGGGACTGTTTCAACTCAATGACCCGATTTCGCGGGTTATCCCGCAGTGGCGGGATATGAAGGTTTATACAGGCAGTGGGGCACCTATGAGAAAACCTTTGAGCCCCTCACGTCGCCCGTCACCTTTCGGCACATTTTGAGTCATACCGCTGGGTTGTCTTATGGCAACGGTCACCATCCCGTTGATGCGTTGTATCGCGACGCGGGCTTGGATCGGCATTCCGGGATGAGCCTTCAATCGTTTGTGGAATCACTTGGGACGATCCCGCTGCACTTTCAACCCGGGAACGCCTGGTTGTATTCCTACGCAACCGATGTCTGTGGTTATTTGGTTGAGGCGCTCTCCGGACGCTCGTTGGGAGACTATTTAAGGCAGGAGATCTTTGAGCCCCTAGAGATGCAGATACGGGCTTTTATGTTCCAGAGGCGAAGGCCGCGCGCTTTGCGGCGAACTATCAGCGTGGACCCGATAAAACCTTGTCTCTGATCGATGACCCTAGAACAAGCGGTTATCTCAAGCCGCCGGTCTTTGAGTCTGGCGGGGGCGGCTTGGTGAGTACCAGTCAGGATTATTTAAATTTCTGCCAGATGTTGATCCAAGAGGGATCTTGGCGAGATCAGAGAATATTGAGTCGGCGAACACTCGCGTTGATGACGCAAAATCATTTGGGCGGCCATCGGGACCTGACGCAGATGGCGAAGGGCAGTTTTTCTGAAACGGCCTATGAAGGCATCGGTTTTGGGCTGGGTTTTGCAATGAATTTGAGTGAGGTGGCCTCAGGACAGATCGGGGCTGGGGATTTTTACTGGGGTGGTGCGGCGTCAACGATTTTTTCAGTGGACCCGAGTGAAGAATTGGCCATCATCTTTATGACCCAGCTGATGCCGTCATCTACCTTTAATTTTAGAGGCCAATTGAAGAACATTGTCTATGGCGCAATAGATGATTAGGATGAACGAGCGCTTAATTTACAGGTCAGAAACAAGGGTGGGATTCAATGGGTCCTGCTTGTCAGCAACAGCCGGCGCCGGACCTTTCGTTTTCATGAATAAGGGGTAACTATGAGTCAGACGTTTAAAACCATCCGGTACGAGCCGGTGAAAAACGGTGTTGCGAGGATCGTGATTAGTCGTGATGAAGCGCGCAATGCTCAGAATCGAGAAATGACCTACGAGCTCAATAGCGCTTTTGATTTGGCCGCGCAGGATAACGAGGTCAATGTGATCGTCTTGGCGGCTGACGGCAAGCACTTTTCATCTGGACATGATTTGCGCGACCGCGCCAAACTGTCCGAGTTTGAAACAGTCGGCACCTGGGGTGGATTTGATCTACCAGGCTCAGAAGGATCCTGGGCCGTCGAGGCGGAAATTTATTTGGGCATGTGTTGGCGCTGGCGGAATATTCCCAAGCCAATCATTGCAGAAGTGCAAGGTAAAGTGATCGCAGGCGGGCTGATGTTGATCTGGGTTTGCGACATGATTATCGCAAGCGATGATGCCAGCTTCTCTGATCCCGTGGTGGCCTTTGGGGTCAATGGGGTAGAGTATTTTGCGCATCCTTGGGAAGTGGGCGTGCGCAAGGCCAAAGAAATGCTGTTTACCGGTGAGGCAATCTCAGCAGAGGACGCTAAATCGTTTGGTATGGTGAATCATGTGGTCCCGCGTGCCGAGTTAACCGAGTTTACGACCGATATGGCGGAACACATTGCCCAGCGACCGAGCTTCGGTTTGAAGCTCGCTAAGCAGTCGGTGAATCAAATGCAGGACAGTCAGGGCCTATGGACTGCACTGCAGGCGGCGATGAGCTTGCAGCAGCTCGGGCACGCGAATAATCAGCAGGTTCATGGTATGGCGGTGGACCCGAAAGGGGCTGAGATCATTCGAGCGCAGGCTCAGCGTAAAAGCTAGTCTATGATTAACACTGGGACGCGCCGTTCTGGCGCATCCCAGTGTGTATCACCCTAGATTAAATCAGCGATAGAACCAATCTGTGCTTTGGCCTGCATCCTCTTTCGAGCGTTGGCGCCGCTAAAGCGGCCTGATTCAGAACCCCTCAAGCTGCTTTGTGCGTGTAAAAGGTTTTGATTGGTGACCGGTCCGGGCCGGGCGGGGCTGAGACGCTTAAAGCGCTAAACAGACGCGGGCGCGTCAGGCCACTAACCCTAACTGCTTTCACAAGCCGTTAGGTTCTGGCGGGGATCACTGTGGCAATTTAAATTCTTCACGGATCAATGCATTGCTCGCACCCAACGCTGGCGCAGGACGGATCGGATTGGGCGAGTGATTGCCAAAGCGCGCGTTGCGTGCAACCAGACGCATAGCGCCGGCAACGGGGTCTTCAATCACACTAATGATTTCAGAAGCCTTAACCTGCGGATCATTAATAATTTCGGCCGGTGTCAGAACGATCCCGTGGGGAACATCTTCGGCTGCAAACCGGGCGCTCAGATCGGCGGTGGACCATTTTGCGACTTCTTGTGCAATGTCATCGACCAACTGCGAGAAATTGGCATACATCGATGGTAAATCAGCGAACCTGGGGTCTGTGATCCAGTCCGGGCGGGCAAGCGCGCGACACATTCCCTGAAATTCGCCGTGCTGAACACAAATAAGGGTGACATGGCCGTCTTGTGTTGCCAGGGTCCGGTACATGGTGGTGATGTCTGCGCCGGGCCATTCTGGGGTTTCAACGAAGCTTTCGGAGAAAAAGCGATCCGGCCAGATAAAATACAGACAGGCTTCGAGCATTGAAATTTCAACCTGCTGGCCATGACCGCTGGTTAATCGCTCGATGTAGGCCGCTGTTACCGCTTGGGCGGCCGTGAGGGCCGTGATCTTGTCGCAGACCATCATTTTGATCAACTCTGGCTGGCCGTTCATCGCTTGCGCGCTGGCGAAACCAGCGAAGGCTTGGATAACCGGATCGTAAACACGGCGGTCCGAATAGGGTCCGTGGGTGCCGACGCCATTAATTGAGACATAGATGAGTTGGGGATTAATGGCTTTTAAATCGCTATAGCCGATGCCCAGCCGTTCCATCACGCCGGGACGGTAATTCTGAATCAGGATGTCGACTGAGGCCGCCATCGATTTGATCGCCGAAATGCCGGATTCCTGCTGAAGGTCCAAGACGATCGAGTCTTTGTTGCGATTCAGGGCTGTAAAGAGACTAGAGACCCCACGGTTTAAAGCGCCGCCCATCCGCATGCTGTCACCAGAGGGGTTCTCAACTTTGATTACGCGAGCGCCTTGGTCCGCAAGAATGGCCGTTGCCAGGGGGCCAGAAATCACGCTGGTGAGATCGAGGACGGTAATGCCTGTTAGGGGTCCGCTCATACGTCTTTTTCCTTGGTTCGATAGTCGCCAAACTTTTCATCTCGTGATGTTAGGGCTGTGGTCAGACCCGCGGCGAGCTCTTTGAAATGCGCTTTCGTTGATTCGGTATGAAAGGCCAGCGCTTGTATCTCGGTGCCTGACCGGATCGCTGCGCGAACGCCCATGAGCTCCATCTGGCGATGGACGGCGCGCTTATTCATTTGCTGGAGATCAGAGGGCACCTTGGCGATTCGCTCGGCGATTTCCAGCACCTCAGCTTCTAAGGTGTCCCCTGAATAGGCTCGATTGGCGAAGCCTTGCTCTGCCGCTTCAATGCCAGAAATCGCGTTGCCCGTTAGCATCATCTCCATGGCATTGCGCAAGCCCAGTAAATGTGGAAAGAATTGATTGTCTGGGGGGCTCATAGAGCGAACAACGGGATAGCCAATGGCGGCATCCTCAGCGACATAAACCAGATCGCAGGACGTCGCGAGTTCCGTGCCGCCCGCAAGACAATAGCCATGAACTTGGGCAATGACGGGCTTTGCAAGATCCCAGACTCTGAAGAAACCATCAACCACATGTCGTGCCCAGTTCCCGTCGCCGCCCGCTGTGTGGAAGGGTTGGTCCGCTCGGTTATTGGCTTTTAAATCGTACCCGGCGCAAAAGGCCGAGCCTGCGCCGCGGATGATGGTGACTCGGATGTCGGCATCCTGGTCATTGGCTTCCAGCTGTCCATAGAGTTCGCCTCGCAGCGTGTTATTGAGGGCATTTCTCGATTCGGGTCGATTGAGCGTAATGCGGCTCACGCCCGGACGGGGTACATCCACCAGGATATGTTTGAAATCAGTCATTGGGCAGGTTCCGCTTAGCTTTTTCTTTTTGCAGGCGCACCGCATCGGATTCGAGCGGTTTGGCGAGCCTAGCAGGGTCTAACGTGCCTTGGGTATGATCCCGCATTTTCGCGCCATCATAGGTGATCCATTTTTCAGGGGTAATCTCGAGCACGATCCTGAGGGGGGAGTCGAGCATCTTCTCAAACGCCGCAACCTCTTCGGCTGTGCCGCGTAGGGCTTGGGCCAGCTCGGGGTAAAACCAGTCCTTGATCGCTTTGTCCTCATGAATCTCGCACCGGCCTTTAATCGTGATCGATTTCCCGGCCCCCATGGAGGTCCCTTTGGAGGTGATGACAACCGAGGTTTTTGGGTTTCTGCGTAGCGCGGAGACGCGGTGTCGATGGGCACCGGCCGTGATCCAAATCTTCCCGTTTCGGTAGATGTAAGAGTGTATAACCCCCATCGGCCACTCGTCTTGGGTACACCAGTTTAAAACGCATTCTTTTTGTTCTAGAAGCAGGGCGTCGCGGTCTTCTGGATCTAAGTAATAAATCGAGACGGCTTCGTGATTTTCCGCTTTGTCCATGGCGCTAATCCTGTTTTTTTGCTGAAAAGAAAGTGGTTTTATGTTCGTCGAACAAGGCGGGTAAATCGGCATCCTCTGTTTTAAGGAGTAGATCAACCCAATGATGAAAGTGNTGTCCGCCGCCTTCATTCTTTCCAAATAGAACGAAAGGCTTGCCGCCGGATTCAAGCGCTTTTTGCTGCCTAAGACCGGTTGCATAGTCTTCTTCTTGTACCACGTATTTTAAAAACTCAAATTGCGTTAGGGCCGCTTGCGTTTGCGCTTCATCCGGCGGATATTCCATAAGGTAGTGCTGAATCGTGACAGAGGTGCCGGGCGTATCGCCCGGAAAGAGCTGTGACAACATAATGCTGCGGCCGCCACCATCAAAGCTCGCAATCGAGATGTGCGGAAAGATGGTCCAAACCCCGGAGGTCAACGCTTGATCTGGCCAATCTTCTGGCGCGAGGTCTTTATACTCGGCTAGGCGGGGATCAGGACCGGCAACGCGTTGGTGCGGCCCCCAATTATAATAGTTTGCACGGTTTGGATAGTCGGGNCCAAAGGTGTCTTTGTGAAGAATGGGNAAGTGGTAGAGGTCCATATAGCCGTCATAAGCTATTTTCCAATTTGGGCCCTGCACGGCTTGGCTCTTGAAATGATGCCAGGTTTCAAACCCAAATTCGGCCAATAAGTCATCATATCCAGACAAAAATGTTTCGATCGGCAGCGTGCTGTTCTGATTGAGTGTGACCCAAATGAGGCCTGCGCGTTCGAGGCATGGCAGAGCCGTCAAACTATGGCAGCTCTTGTCGAGATCGCCGAAATCTTTATTGGCATAGATTGCCGTCAGCTCGCCCTCTAAATTATAGGTCCAGGCGTGATAGGGGCAGGTAAAGCGATGGGTATTGCCTAGTCCGACCGGCATGATTTGTGCGCCGCGATGACTGCACATGTTATAAGAACGCTTGAACCTCACCTGAGCTTGTGCGGCTGATCAGGACGGGTGTGCCTGCGGCCTCGAGCGCTTTATAGTCTCCGGGGTTCGGCAGTTCCGCAGTGGTCGCAAGCAACAAAGGCACTCGCTTAAAAATTTGGTTCATCTCTTGCTGCCACCGCTCCGGGCAGTAGTAGTTTGCAGCTGGAACCTTTAAAAACGCTTCAGTTTGCGCAATGGTGCCGGCCTCAGCATGTGCCAGGTTATTTTTAGCGACTGCGATAAGTTGCTCTTTTGACATGAAACGCTCCCTCAACCTCGTTCAGTTAGATTCCGGGGCCAGACTTGACCGATCCTCCATTAAACCGGCAAGCTTGACGGTTTTCAACCACCGAAAACACAAAGGAAAAATGAGCCATGATCGAAGAACTTTTCAGCTTAAAGGGCGAGACAGCCGTCGTGACAGGCGCTGGCCGCGGAATTGGTGAAGGGATTGCCAAGGTCTTGGCCGCGGCCGGTGCGCACGTTGTCTGTGCCGCGCGACGTCAAGAAGAAATTGAACGGGTCGCGAGCGAGATTAATGCTGCGGGCGGCAGTGCAGCGGCGCTCGCAACCGACGTTACAGATGAAGCTGCGGTTCAAGCCTTAGCAGATTTTGCCGTCGCAACGTTTGGGGGGCTGCATATGTGGGTTAATAATGCGGGTGGCTCCAGTGTGCAGCGATCGCTTCATAAGTTAGACCGAGCAGAATGGGATCGAACGCTCAACTTAAACTTAACGGCGGTCTGGCAGTGCACTCGGATTGCGGCGGCGGTCATGGCGGAAGGACGCATTTTAAACATTTCGTCGCTGGCGGCTGAAGATGTCATTGCGGGTTCCGGTCATTATTCTGCGGCAAAGGCCGGCGTGAATATGTTGACTCGAACGTTTGCGCAGGAGCTTGGCCCCAGAATTCGGGTGAACTGCATCATGCCCGGCGCGGTACCCACCGAGATTATGATGAAAGCACTGCGGCTAGAAAACGACGATCTACCCAATCTCGAAAAGATGTTAAAGCTGCCTGCGGGAAGACTTGGCACACCCACTGATCTAGGCGCGGCTGCATTGTTCTTACTCGCGCCGGCATCGGCTTGGGTGACGGGTCAGAATATTCGGGTTTCAGGCGGGCCCTAAGGCCGCGGGAAGACCGGTTCGGGTGGTTTGAAACAGCGAGCTGTTAGGCTGTAAAAAAGCGCAGCCGGTCTGCTTGTTCAGAGACGATTCAGGTTTAGGACAGGGAAAAAGCAAGGCGCAAGTGACGCTCGCGCGCAAGAACCGCGCGGCTCGACGCTTGCGCGCTCTTTTTGATTTTCGGGAAAAATCGCGCCTTTCAAATAATGTTAAGGTCTGATTTTATAATGGGTGCGAAGACAGGACGCGCCCTATCGTGTTGTCGGAGATAACAGACCTTTGAACTGAGGTGTGAGTCTAAAAATTGAAATCTCAGGAGGGATTAAATGCAGAGTAAAAAAGTTGTTTTATTAAACCGGCCCGTTGGCGCGCTGAAAGAAACCGATATGGGCGTCTTCGATGAAACGCTCGCGCCGCTTGAGCCGGGTGAAGTGTTACTCGAGATTGAGCATTTATCGGTCGATGCGTTTATTCGCACGACCTTTGATGAGGGGGCGTTTCATGGCACGGCCGGGCTGGGTCAGGCCGTCATGGCGCTCGGTACGGCCCGTGTTGTCGATAGCCGGTTTGACGGCCTGAATCAGGGTGATGCGATCTTTGGTCCCGTGGGNGCGCAAACGCATGCCAAGCTGCCCGGTGCGATGTTGCAGAAGTTAGATGAGAGTGCGTTGCCCGCTCGNTGTTCTTTAGGGGTTTTGGGGCTGGCAACGGGCATGACGGCGTATGCCGGTATGGCCAAAGTGGCGCAGATCAAGCAAGGCGACACGGTCGTTGTGTCAGCCGCTGCTGGGGCGGTAGGGTCTTGCGCCTGCCAAGTTGCAAAGAACCTTGGCGCTCGGGTCATCGGTATCGCTGGCGGGTCTGCGAAGGCCGATTATTTGTTAAACGAAATCGGCTGTGATGCAGCGGTTGATTATAAAGCGGATGATTTGGCGGGCCAGCTCAGCGCCGCGGCGCCGGACGGGATCGATGTGTTTTTTGATAATGTCGGTGGTGAAATATTGGACATCGTGCTGCTGCAGATCAATGAGCGTGCGCGTGTGGTAATTTGCGGCGCGGTGTCTCAATACGAGCGTACGGGGGATGTTCGAGGCCCGTCGAATTACCTGAAAATTCCTGAGAAGAATGCCAGCATGCTGGGTTTTACAGTCATGCGGTTTGCAGAAGACTACGCAGAGATCCAAGCGGCTATCACCGAATGGGTTCTGGCTGGGAAGCTGAAATTGCCCGAACAGATTGAAGANGGTATCGAGCAGTTCCCCAAGGCCTTGACCATGCTGTTCTCAGGTGGGCACATGGGTAAGTTGATGGTCGCGCCCTAATACAACAGGCAAGGTTGCCCAGCGGTCTGCGCAAGGCAACCTGCTTACTGGCGTTAGTCTAAGTCGAGATTGATCAGGACCTTACACTGGTTGGTGGGTTGCTTAAGCGCCTCAAAGACAGCTGGCACCTGCTCCAGTGAAACAACTTCTGTGATCATGGCGTCGGCGACAATTCGACCCTGCATCATCATCTCGATCGTGAACTCAAAATCTTCTTTGTCGTAGCCAACGGCCCATTGAATGGTGAGCTCTTTGCCGAAAGCCATGAGCGGCACAATCGTGTCGGGGTTATCACAAACCCCGATGCCCATAATGAGACCCCGCTTTGGCGCGCGCTGGATACATTCTTGCATGAGACCGACTGCGCCGACGCATTCAAATTGTACTGCTGGCGCGGCACCGGTGAGGTCTGAAAATTGCGCGGCAACATCGCCTTTCGGGTCAACAAAGTCCGTAAACCCAAAGGTTTCGGCCATTTTGAGTCGCGCCTCAGACATTTCGCTGATGACAATTCTTGCGGCACCAAAAAACCGACACCAAATCGCGCAGGTCAGTCCAATCGGGCCCGCCCCAATGATCAGGACGGTTTTGCCCGCTATGTTGCCCGCCATTTTAACCGAATGAAGGCCGACCGCTAAGGGCTCAACCAACGCACCATCTCGATTGCTCAGGGCATCGGGTAGCTTGACCACGAGATCGTAGCCGACTTTGACATACTCGCTGTAGGCGCCTGATATTTTGCCAAGGCCGATCGTTTTATCGTCAATGAAGGGTAGGGACGTGATCCGGTCCCCGATCGTGAACTCACCGCCCTCTAAAGCGTTACCAATCTCGACGATTTCGCCCGTAAATTCGTGGCCGAATATAGTTTCCGGTGGGGCCATGAAGGGTCCTTCACGCGAGGCATGGATATCGGTGCCGCAGATACCGCAATGACTGACCTTGACGAGCATTTCACGGTCCGAAATGGTGGGCTGTGGGACAGTTTCTATGGTGAGGGCATCGCCCGGCTTGTGGAATACGGCAGCTTTCATAACTTGGTCTCCTGAAAATCAATAATGGGGTCTAGGTTAACCCGCGGGCCATCGAATAGGTCAGCGGCTCGGAAATATTTATGATCATTAAAGTTTGCAATCTTCATTAACGGACAAAAAACCCCTCAAAGTGCGGGCGATGGTTGCTTTGATCCATTCGATTCGGTTCGTGGGTCAAATAGTACCGTAAAGGGTTTTGGTGGATGCAGCAGCGTACTCGGTAAAAATTCGAGTGGGCCTGCGCCCTCCGGCAACCTGAAATGGGTTAACCGCTGCAGAATGACCTGAAAGCCCGTGATCAACTCCTGCCGGGCCAATGGTGCGCCCAAACAATGATGTACCCCTTGTCCAAACGCAATTTGTGTTTTGAGATTCTTTCGGGTGACATCAAATCGTTCTGGGTCCGAGAACTGACTGGCGTCTCGATTTGCAGAGGCAAATTTAATCATCATTGCGGCGCCCGCTGGAATTCGGACGCCGTGCACCTCGGTATCGGCCTTACAAATACGCCACATTTGCGCGGTGG
>JGI20157J14317_10004613_pt1 | contig 10571 bp, 7 predicted proteins | sample COG_07_FD_14317 | JGI IMG/M metagenome (IMG submission 14317)
ATCATACTCAGAGGAGGAAATATCTATGGGTTCAGCAAAAGTATGCGTTTTGATGCGGTCATTAATAAATTTATGTTTGATGCCCATTTTACCAACCGAATTCAAATATTCGGAAACGGGAAGCAGACCCGAGCATTTATTCATATTGAGCACCTAGTAAACACCATAGAACAATGTGTTTTAAAAGAAGTCCCCACCGGGACTTACAACCTCGTGGACAAAAATTTGCAGATTCTAGAGATTTTAGACGTTCTAAAAGAGTTATACCCTGACTTAGAATTTATTTATGCCAATCAGCACATGAAACTCAGAGAACTCAATGTGAGTCTCGAGAGTAAACTATTTGAATCTGTTACCCGGTTTACATCTACCTCCCTATCAGATGAACTGCAAGGATTCAAATCACAATTTGCGTTCTAAAAAAACGATCTCTCGCTTCTTTCGGTACCGAATTATCTAGAAATAAGTGTCGTTTATTTGAGTTCTGGTTAGTTTTGCGAAAAATATAAGACTTTAAAAAAAAAGAATGGCCCTATCAACCAAATATGATCCCGCTCAAGTTGAAGACAAATGGTACCAATATTGGATGGATAAAGGTCATTTCAAAGCCAAAGTAAATCCCAATAAAAAACCTTTTAGTATTGTCATCCCCCCACCTAATGTCACTGGAGTACTGCACATGGGCCACATGCTCAATAATACCATTCAAGACATTCTGATAAGAAAAGCAAGGATGCAAGGCTTTGAAGCTTGTTGGGTCCCGGGTACAGATCATGCATCGATTGCAACCGAAGCAAAAGTTGTAAAAATGCTGAGAGCAAAAGGGATTAAAAAAAGCGATCTCAGCAGAGAGGCATTTATGGCGCATGCTTGGGAATGGAAAGAAAAATATGGGGGCATCATCCTTGAACAATTAAAAAAATTAGGGGCTTCATGTGATTGGGATAGAACAGCCTTTACCATGGATAAGGATTATTATTCATCCGTTATTAAAGTATTTGTCGACCTTTTTAACAAAGGTTATGTCTATCGAAGTCTTCGTATGGTAAATTGGGATGTAGAGGCCCAAACAGCAGTATCGAATGAAGAAGTTCTCTACAAAGAAGGGGGTGAAATATCGAAACTTTATTCAGTTAAATATCAAATTGAAAATAGTAGCGAATACATCACCATCGCTACACAAAGGCCTGAAACCATCATGGGAGATACAGGGATTGCCGTTAATCCCGAGGACCGTCGTTATCAACACCTTATTGGAAAGACCGCCATCATTCCTTTTGTCAATAGGCGGGTACCCATCATAGCCGATGAATACGTAACGATGGATTTTGGTACGGGTTGTTTGAAAGTAACTCCCGCCCATGATACCAACGATTATGAGATTGGGCTGCGTCACGGACTTGAAATAATTGATACCATTGGTTTAGATGGCAAGCTGACTTCGGCCTGTGAAGTTGAGAAATATACAGGTATGGATCGTTTTGAGGTAAGGAAGCAGATCATCAAGGATATGAAAACGATGGAAATCCTCGTAAATGAAGAGGATTTTAATACTAGAATTGGTAGATCAGAAAGGACAGATACGGTCATTGAGCCCAAGTTGTCGCTGCAATGGTTCATAAAAATGAAATCCATCTCAAAGACCGCTCATGAAGTAGTTATGAATGACGAAATTCGGCTTTTTCCACCTAAATTTAAGAATACCTATCATCATTGGATGGAAAATGTCCGTGATTGGTGTATTTCTCGACAGCTTTGGTGGGGTCAACGCATCCCTGCCTATTATTTCGGACAAGGGGAAGATGACTTCGTGGTTGCCGTAAATGAACATGAAGCGCTAACATTGGCTCAAAAAAAATCAGGTAACCCGCACTTGAAGCCATTCGATCTTCATCAAGACGAGGATGTTCTGGATACCTGGGCTTCATCATGGCTTTTTCCTTTAGCCGTTTTTGACGGGTTTAGTGATCAAGCATTTGATACTGAAACAGGCAAAATATTACCTAAAAAAAATGAAGAATTAGATTACTTCTATCCTACCGATACCCTGGTCACCGCTCCTGAAATTTTGTTTTTCTGGGTGGCTCGAATGGTCATCGCAGGCTATGAATACACTGGGGAAAAACCTTTTAAAAATGTCTATCTCACAGGAATTGTTCGCGATAAACAGAGAAGAAAAATGTCTAAATCATTGGGCAATTCACCCAATCCTTTGGATCTCATAAAAAAGTATGGCGCCGATGGCGTAAGAACCGGTATGTTATTCAGCTCTCCCGCTGGAAATGACCTCCTTTTCGATGAAAAACTGGTCGAACAAGGTCAGAAATTTTCTAATAAAATCTGGAATGCTTTTCGACTCATTCAAGGTTGGGATGTTGAAGACATTGAGCAACCTAGCGAAAATCAATTGGCCATTCGTTGGTTTGAGTCCAATTTTCAAAAAGCATTGTTAGAACTAGAAGATCACTTTTCTAAATTCAGAATATCTGATGCTTTAATGACCGTTTACAAGTTGGTATGGAATGATTTCTGCAGCTGGTACCTCGAGTGGATCAAGCCTAATTATGGGGCCCCAATAGATACCAAAACCCATCAGCAGACCGTTTCTTTTTTGGAGCAATTGATGAAAGTGCTGCATCCATTTATGCCCTTTATTACCGAAGAAATATGGCATAGTTTACAAAAAAGAGGCGCTGATGAAGATTTGATTGTCGCTGAATGGCCAATCTCTCAAAAATTCGATGAACCCATTTTAGCTGATGCCTCTTTCCTTTTTGAAATTATCACACAAATAAGAAATATTAGAAATAAAAATCAAATATCGCCAAAAATCAAATTAACCCTAAATATCAATAGCGAGGCCTCCCTTTTTACGACCATCAAAGCTTCCTTGATGAAAATGGCCAATTTGGAAAAAATCTCATTTATCAAAGAAAAACCAGCACAGAGTCATGCCTTCTTAATTCATTCAAAGGAATTTTCTATTGTGTCGGCCAAAACCATAGATCTAGATTCTGAACGTGAAACGCTTCAAAAGGAATTGGACTATACCCGTGGATTTCTTGAAAATGTACTCAAAAAAATGAGTAATGAGCGCTTCATTAATCATGCGCCTCCAAAAGTTTTAGAGATAGAAAAAAAGAAGCAAGCCGACGCAGAAGCTAAAATTGAAACGCTCATGGAAAGCCTTAGAAAACTTTAAAATCGAGCGGCCATCAATAACCTGAGATCCTTGAAACTTAAGTTGTATTTCGTGGCTAAATGTTGGTTAGAAATACTTCCTTTATAGGCATAAACTCCTTTCATGAACCACTGATTTCTTAAAATCATCTCCTCTATTCCTCCAGCTTCACCCATTTGGATCAAAATAGGTGTTAGAATATTCGAAATAGCAATAGATGCCGTTCTTGGAACTCTAGAAGCAATATTAGGCACACAATAATGCACCACATCGTATTTTCGAAACGTCGGTGCATCCAACGTAGTCAAGCGTGAGGTTTCAATGCAGCCTCCTTGATCAATGCTCACATCTATGACCAAAGAATTGGGCTTCATGTTAGCAATCATTTCTTCGCTAACCACCATCCCATTGACCCCATTTTCTGCACGCATCGCACCAATCAAAACATCAGCGGATTCCAACGCTTTTCCCAATGACGGATGGTCAAAGGTCGACGTATGAACCTGCCAGCCCACTGCATGCTTTAACCTTCTTAATTTATAAACTCTATTATCAAACACTTGTAAATCAACTCCCAAGCCTAGGGCGGCTCGTGTTGCATATTCAGCTACCGTTCCCGCTCCAATAATTACCGCCTTAGTCGGAGGTACGCCTGTTACTCCACCTAAAATCACCCCTGATCCACTATTGGTTTTACTCAAAAGTTCTGCTGCAATTAACATCACCGAACTCCCTGCAATTTCACTCATTGATCTTACGATCGGTAGCCCTCCTACCTTATCTTCAATAAACTCANAGGCCAATCCAATGATTTTCTTTTCCTGAAGTGCTTTTAAATACTCAATAGATTGACTAGCTGGTTGAAGTGCCGATATCAAAGTGGCCCCCGATGGAATGAGACCTATTTCCTCAATAGTGGGAGGTTCAACCTTAAGTATGACATCGGAAGCGTAAACTGTTTTACGATCATAAACNATCTGTGCCCCNACNTCACTATAATCAGTATCTGCNTAATTGGCAGAATTACCAGCAGATGCCTCTACATTTACCTGATGACCATTCTGTACAAGTACTTCTACTGATTCAGGCTTTAAGGATATTCTATTTTCTTGCTTCCCCATCTCCAACGGTACACCGATGCTCAATGATTTAGCTTTTTTGTCTCTTTTTAATTGTTTTTCTTGTGGGTAGAGGGCAGCAGCCCTCCCTATTTTCTCAAACCCAGATTTATTTTCTTCTGTCATATGATTCGAAACTGATTTCCCTTTGACTCTCGGAGGTTAATTTAATATTAATATTAAGGTATTTTTCGGGCAACAAGGTAGTGATATTTTCAGACCATTCGATGAAGCACAAATGATTACTGTAAAAATAATCCTCAATGCCCAAATTGACCGCTTCTAAAACATTGGTTATTCTGTAAAAATCAAAATGATACATAGGGGTGTCATCAGTGCAGTGGTATTCATTGACGATGGCAAAAGTTGGCGAATGGATCGCATCACTTACCCCTAAAAACTCGCCTATTTTTTTGATTAAGGTAGTCTTACCTACTCCCATGTCACCATTGACACAAATGACTTTATGTTCTTCCAAATCATCGATTATTTTACGAGCAACTTTATCAATCTGATCTAAAGAGTAAATCATTTTTTTTGTCGAAGGGTTATAAGAGGAATCATCATCTCTTCCATACTGATACCCCCATGCTGAAAAGTATCCTCATAGAGATTGGCATAATGATTAAAATTATTTTCATAGGCAAAGAATGATTCTTCCAAAGCAAAAATATAGGATGAAGTCAAATTTAATTTAGGTAATTTAAATACTTCAGGTTTATGCATATGAAATACCGATTTGGGATTAAATCCCAAATTCTTCCCTATCTTAAACCTCAAATTATGGTTGGTATTTCTATCTGCCTTGATTTTCTCAGGTTTTTTGACCCGGATCGTACCATGGTCGGTGGTGATCATTACTTTAACCTTTTTTGAAGATAGTTTTTTAAGAACTTCGAAAAGTGATGAATGTGCAAACCACGTTTTGGTCAATGCTCTATAAGCCGATTCATCTGGAGCCAATTCGCGGATCATTTGCATGTCTGTTCTGGCATGTGAAAGCATATCAACAAAATTGTAGACCAATACATTGAGAGGTGCTTTAAGGAGCTCATCTAATTTCTGTTCTATCTGTTTGGCTTCCTGAGTTTTAATTATTTTGTGATAATTGTATTTTACCTCTAATTTATGCCGCCCTAATTGAGCGGCTAACAAGTCCGATTCAAACTTATTTTTAGAGCCTTCCTCGCTTTCTTTTGTCCAAAAATCCGGATACTCCTTTTCAATGTCTGCGGGCATTAAACCTGCAAAAAGTGCATTTCTTGCATAATTGGTAGTGGTTGGCAAAATAGAAAAATAGGTTTCTTTTTTCTCTATTTCGAATAATTGAGCAATTTCTGGCTCAATTATTTCCCATTGATCCCATCTTAAATTATCAATAACAATGAGAAAAACACTACTCTGTGCAAGTGCCGGGAAAACTTTTTCTTTAAAAACCTCATGGGAAAGTAATGGCCCTTCGGATAAATTCATCCAATCTTCATAATCTGATCGAATATAATTTGCGAATCTTTGATTGGCTTCAGCCTTTTGAGTTCGGAGAATTTCTGACATGTCCTTTTCATTGGTTTCATCAATCAATAATTCCCAACGAACCAATTTTCTATATACTTCAATCCAATCTTCATAATCTGTCGCATCGGCTATTTCATAACCAACATCGGTGAAATTTTGCTGATAGCTTAAATTTGTTTTTTCAGATACTATGCGATTTTTATCCAATAACCTTTTTACAGAAAGTAGGATTTGATTTGGATTTAACGGTTTAATCAAATAATCTGCGATCTGTGAACCAATGGCATCTTCCATGATATCTTCTTCCTCATTTTTGGTGATCATGACCACGGGAATATTAGGATGTGATAATTTAATTGCTCTCAGGGTTTCAATCCCAGATATTCCTGGCATATTCTCATCAAGAAAAATAATATCAAAGTACTGCTTTTCGACCTCATCTAAGGCATCATTACCACTATTTACAGGAATGACCTGATAGCCTTTAGATTCCAAAAATATAATATGAGGCATTAATAGATCAATCTCATCATCGGCCCATAAAATTTTATATTGCTGCATTTTTACGAAAATCCTTTTGTATGTTCACACTATAATTGACTCGAATATACTTTGAATAAAAAGAAAATATTTAATGATCCTGTTTATGGTTTTATAAACATACCCAATGCACTCATTTTTGATATCATCGAGCATCCCTATTTTCAAAGATTGCGTAGAATAAAGCAACTGGGGCTCTCTGATTATGTATATCCTGGTGCCATTCATACGCGATTTAGTCATGCTTTAGGAGCGATGCATTTGATGAGGAAAACATTAGATAGTCTTCGTGAGAAAGGTCAAATGATTTTTGAAGCTGAATACGAAGGCGCATTAATTGCCATTCTTCTGCACGATATTGGTCATGGTCCTTTTTCGCACACATTGGAATTCAGTCTTTTCAAAAATGTCTCCCATGAAAGTATCACCGCTTGGACGCTTGATGCATTGAATAAAGAATTCGCGGGCAAACTAACCTTAGCCATTGAAATATTTAAGGGTACCTATCCTCGTAAATTCCTTACTCAATTGGTTTCTAGCCAACTGGATATGGACCGGCTCGATTACCTTAAAAGAGATTGTTTTTTTACTGGCGTTCAAGAAGGTACGGTCGGAGCTGAACGTATCATCAAAATGCTCAATGTGGTAGATGATGAGCTCGTCGTTGAAGAAAAAGGAATTTATAGTATTGAAAGTTTTATCAGCGCCCGTAGAATCATGTATTGGCAGGTTTATTTACATAAAACTTCTATTTGTAGTGAAAAGATGCTCATTGAGCTCATCAAACGGGTAAGCATCTGTTGGGACAAAAACACATCTATGTCCGCTACTCCTGCCCTCAGTCTATTTCTCAGCAATGATCTTTCAGCCCAAGATTTCAATAAAAATCCAAAATTACTCGAAACATTTATGGAATTAGATGATACTGATATTTGGGGAAGTATCAAACTTTGGTTAAATCATGAAGATCCCGTTATCAATATATTGAGCAACGCTTTAAAAGATCGGAGGTTATTTAAAATTGAGATACTGGAAGAGCCTCTGAAATCAGTTCGACTAACTGATATCAAAAAAGAGGTTGCAAAAAGGTTAAAGCTGCCCCTTGAGATGACTCATAGTTTAGTCACCCATGGCAGTGTTACCAATGCCGCTTATACTGCAAAGAATCATACTATAAATATTTTAAGAAAAAATGGCAAAGTAGAAGAAATCACGGCTGCTGTTGATTTGCCCAACATCAAAGTGATGAGTAAAATTGTGAAAAAAAATTATCTTTGCTATCCCAAAACCCTATATTTACCGAAATATTTATAATTGGTCAATCCAATGACAAAATGAAAAGTTAAATGAACTTTACCTTAGAGCAAATTGCTCATCTTATAGGAGGAAAATTAGACGGGTCAAAAGAAACTAAGGTAAATACTATCAGTTCTATTGAAGATGCTGAAGAAGGAAGTATCACTTTTCTATCCAACCCAAAGTATGAGCCCCTAATTTACGAAACCCAAGCGTCAGCAGTTATTGTTGATGAAAAGCTTATTCTAAATAAAAAAATAAATACAGCCCTTATCAGAGTTGCAGATCCCTATGCTGCTTTTACCGCTCTGTTAGAAGCATATGATCAGCTGCTTTCCTTCAACAAGACTGGAATTGAAGAACCTAGTTTCATACATGAAACGGCTACGTATGGATCAGACATTTATGTAGGCGCCTTCTCTTATATTGGGAGCAATGTTAAAATAGGTGATCAAGTAAAAATTTATCCCAATGCCTATATTGGTGATGATGTCACTATTGGTCATCAAACTATCATTCATCCAGGGGTTAGAATTTATGCTAAAAGTGTGATTGGAAGTCATTGTACCCTACAGGCAGGAGCGGTTGTGGGAAGTGACGGTTTCGGATATGCACCTCTTGAGGATGGCTCTTATAAAAAAATACCTCAATTGGGTAATGTTGTTTTAGAAGATCATGTGGATGTAGGGGCCAATACGGTGATAGATTGTGCCACCTTTAACACAACGCTGATCAAAAAAGGGGTCAAATTAGATAATTTGATTCAAATTGGTCACAACACTCTAATTGGAGAAAATACCGTAATTGCGGCTCAAACAGGCATCGCTGGCTCTGTAAAAATAGGCGAAAATTGTAAAATAGGTGGACAAGTTGGGATTGCTGGACATTTAAAAATAGCTGCTGAAACGCAAATACAGGCTCAATCTGGAGTTTCAAAAAATACCAAAGTAGCTCAAACCATCTATGGAACCCCTGCCATTGACTTCAATAATTATCTTAGATCCTACACTGTGTACAAAAAATTACCTGAAGTAATGAAGCAGATTGAAAAAATTGAGGAAAAACTTTTAAACTTGTAGCCCAAAACTCAATGAAATTTAATCAACATACGGTTATCGGCGAAGCAGTCGTCTCGGGCATAGGCTTGCATACAGGCGTAGTGAGCAATATGACTTTCACCCCTGCCAAAATCAACCATGGAATTAAGTTTCAAAGAATAGATTTAGATAATCAACCCATTATTGACGCCGATGTAGACAATGTGGTAGATTTGTCTCGAGGCACAAGTATTGAGCAAAATGGGGGAAGAATTAATACGGTCGAACACGTGTTATCAGCTTTAGTCGCCTTAGAAATAGACAATGTTTTGATAAAAATTGATGGACCTGAGCCCCCCATTATGGATGGTAGTGCGAGACAATTTATGGATGCCATTCTTGAAATCGGCTTACAAGAACAAGCTGCTCCTAGAAACTTCTTTGAGTTACCTCACAGCGTCTTTTATGAAGACAAAGTACGAGATGTTGAAATCATCGCACTTCCCTTAGATGATTACAGAGTCACTGTAATGGTGGACTATAACTCACCTGTTCTTGGAAGTCAGCATGCCTCATTGAATAAATTAACAGATTTCTATGAGCAAATCAGTGATGCTAGAACTTTTTGCTTTTTACATGAAATCGAAGAGCTGTACAAACAAGACTTGATCAAAGGGGGCGATATTTCTAACGCCATTGTAGTGGTTGATCGGATGGTGAAACCAGGTGAACTAGATCATTTGGCCCATTTACTCAATAAACCCAAAGTTGAAGTCGAGAAAGAGGGTATCCTAAATAACGTAAGTCTTAGATATAAAAATGAACCTGCCAGACACAAGTTATTAGACATCGTAGGGGATTTAGCATTGGTGGGCAGACCTATTAAAGCCCAAATAATGGCTGCTCGTCCTGGGCATGCTGCGAATATCGCTTTCGCTCGAAAACTCAAAAAAATAATCCAAAAAACCTCCCATAGTAAAATACCACAATACGATCCTAAAATACCTCCGGTAATGGATATCAATAAAATTGCGAAAATCTTACCCCATAGATATCCGTTTTTACTGATTGATAAAATTTTTCATCTGGATGATGAATCGGTGGGGGGTATTAAAAATGTTACCTACAATGAGCCTTTTTTTCAGGGCCATTTTCCTGGAAACCCCGTAATGCCGGGTGTCTTACAAGTTGAAGCAATGGCCCAAATTGGAGGTATCTTAGCACTTAATTCGGTACCAGATCCTGAGAATTATTGGACTTACTTCTTAGGTATCGATAATTTTAAATTTAAAAAAATGGTTTTTCCAGGAGATACGCTCATATTTAAATGTGAATTATTAGAACCGATCAGGAGAGGCTTCGTAAAAATGTCAGGAGTTGCTTATATTGGGAACCAATTAGTTTGTGAAGGCAATATGACTGCCGTACTCGTAAAAAAAGAATAATGAATAACCCCTCAGCTTTTGTCCATCCCGATGCCAAAATAGGTCAAAATGTAGTTATTGAGCCTTTTGCTTACGTAGACAAGGATACAGAAATAGGTGATGGCTGTTGGATTGGTCCCAACGCTTGCATTTGGGAAGGTTCTAGAATAGGTGATAATTGTAAAATTTTTGCGGGGGCACAAATCTCATCGGTTCCGCAAGATTTAAAATTCGCAGGGGAAAGAACCTTGACGATCATAGGTAAAAACACCACTATTAGAGAATTTGTAACTATTTCACGAGGGACTAGTCATAGGAAGCAAACCGTTATTGGTGAACATAATTTACTGATGGCCTATGTCCATGTTGCGCACGATTGTATTTTAGGAAATCATTGTATTGTATCTAATTCGGTTCAAATAGCAGGTCATGTCTCCTTGGGCGATTATGNCATCATTGG